>JACDJC010000088.1_pt1 | contig 121002 bp, 130 predicted proteins | sample 7454191 | NCBI WGS metagenome assembly JACDJC01 (sample SAMN14253291, study PRJNA609438) | sludge metagenome | isolation source: sludge after 25d culture with pyrite and EDTA | collected 2018-12-20 | reverse complement strand
GGAGATGGTGATGCCGGGCGACAACGTGAAGATGGCGGTGAGCCTGATCCACCCGATCGCGATGGACGAGGGCCTGCGTTTCGCCATCCGTGAAGGTGGCCGCACCGTCGGCGCCGGCGTGGTGGCCAAGGTCATCAAGTAAGTACCGTTATCCCGTCCGTTGCTGTCGGGATAACTCCCGTCGTTGATCCGAGCCGATGGGCCGGACAACGCCGGGCAGGTAGGGTAGGTGTGCAGTTTTATCGTCGGGCTACTTCCCTAAGGGAAAATTAGCCGGTATACTTCGCAGCTCACTTGTTGGTCACGGCTTCGACCTTGACCAATCTACCGCGAAATGAGGCGCAGGACGTGCTTCGAGTTCGCTGGCCGCGGAACGGCCTTCGCAAGTCAACGTCATCACAGGGTGCGTCCTGTCGATTGTGTTTTTTGCGTGACAGGGAATTTCAGTCCAGGCGAGCCATATCGGTGCTCGCCTGGGCTTTTCGACTAGGGGCCATGCGGTTTGTGTCTGGCCTCGGCACTGCGACAAAAGGAAGTGCGGGGCGGTGAGAAGCCGCTTCGTTTCACATTACGTTCTTTCGACAACAGGACACGGCTATGGCGAACCAGAAGATCCGGATTCGGCTGAAGGCATACGATCATCGATTGATCGACCGTTCAGCCAGCGAGATCGTCGAGACGGCAAAGCGCACGGGTGCCACGGTACTTGGCCCGATTCCGCTTCCGACCAAGATCGAGCGTTACACCATTCTGACGTCGCCACACGTCGACAAGGATGCACGCGACCAGTACGAGACCCGTACGCACAAGCGTGTGCTCGATATCGTCGACCCGAACGACAAGACCGTGGACGCGCTCATGAAGCTTGATCTCGCCGCCGGCGTCGATGTTCAGATCAAGCTCGGTTGAGCGACAGACAGGATACGAAGATGAGTATCGGATTGGTTGGCCGCAAGTGCGGCATGAGCCGACTCTTCACTGAAGATGGCCGCTCGATTCCGGTGACGCTGATTGAAGCGACGCCGAATCTCGTGACCCAGTTGAAGACGGACGACAACGATGGCTACAGCGCCGTCCAGGTTTCCACGGGCACCAAGCGCGCGAACCTGCTGACGCAGCCGCTGAAGGGCCACTATGCGAAGGCCAAGGTCGAACCGGGTCGTGGTCTGTGGGAATTCCGCGTGGCTGCCGAGGATCTCGGCAAGTACGCCGTGGGCACCGAGATCAAGGCCGACGACGTGTTCGCTGCCGGGCAGATCGTTGACGTGGCCGGCGTGTCGAAAGGCAAGGGCTTCCAGGGCACGATCAAGCGCTGGCACTTCAAGATGGGCGATGCCACCCACGGCAACTCGCTGTCGCACCGCGCGCCGGGCTCCATCGGTCAGCGCCAGACCCCGGGTCGTGTGTTTCCGGGCAAGAAGATGTCCGGCCAGATGGGTGCGGTCAATCGTACGCAGCAGGGTCTGGAAGTGGTCAAGGTCGATGCCGAGCGTCACCTGATTGCCGTGAAGGGTGCGGTACCAGGCGCCGCCGGTGGTGACGTCATCATCCGCCCGACGACGAAGAGCTGAGGAGAGACGCCATGGAACTCAATGTCATTGGCGCATCATCGCCCGACAAGGCCGCACTCAACGTATCGGACGAGGTGTTCGGCGGTGAGTACAAGAAGGCCTTGGTCCACCAGGTCGTGGTGGCCTACCAGGCTGCCGGTCGTGCCGGTACCAAGGCGCAGTTGTCGCGCGGCGAGATGTCCGGCACCACCAAGAAGTTCAAGAAGCAGAAGGGCGGCGGCGCCCGTCACGGTGACTATCGCGCACCGATCTTCATCGGTGGTGGTGTTACCTTTGCTGCCAAGCCGCGCAGCTACGAGCAGAAGGTCAACCGCAAGGCCTACCGCGTCGCCATCCGCTCGATTTTCTCCGAGCTGGTCCGCCAGGGTCGCCTGAAGGTGGTCGAGAGCTTCGGTGTCGATACGCCGAAGACCAAGACGATGGTCGCCAAGCTGGCCGAGCTGGAAGTGTCCGGTCGCGTGCTGCTGGTGTCCGAGGACGCGTCGGAGTCGATCTTCCTGGCCGCCCGCAATATTCCCTACATCCACGTGCTGGACGTGATGGGCCTGAACCCCGTCAGCCTCGTCGGTTCCGACCACGTGGTGGTCACCGTCGATGCAATGAAGAAGATCGAGGAGTGGCTGGCATGAACAACGAACGCATTCTCGATACGCTGCGCGCGCCGCACATCTCCGAGAAATCGGCGCGTCTGGCCGAGCACAACCAGTATGTATTCGTGGTCGCCCCGACGGCGACCAAGGCCGATGTCCGTGCTGCCGTGGAAGAGTTGTTCGAAGTCAAGGTCGAACAAGTCAACCTCGTCAACACCAAGGGCAAGGTCAAGTCCTTCCGTTTCCGCGCTGGCAGCCGCCAGGGCAAGCGCAAGGCCTATGTGCGTCTTGCCGATGGCCAGACCATCGACGTGTCCGCCAAGGCCTGAGCCAGGAGTTCTGTGAAATGGCACTAATCAACCACAAGCCGACCTCGCCGGGTCGTCGCGACTCGGTCAGCGTCCGCACGGAAGGCCTGTACAAGGGCGCGCCGTATGCGCCGCTGACCGAAGCGCAGTCGCGCACCGGTGGCCGCAACCATCACGGTCGCATCACCACGCGCCATCGTGGCGGCGGTCACAAGCAGCACTATCGCATCATCGATTTCAAGCGCGACAAGGAAGGCATCGCCGCCCGCGTCGAGCGCATCGAGTACGACCCGAATCGCACCGCACACATTGCGCTGCTTTGCTACGCCGATGGCGAGCGTCGTTACATCATCGCGCCCAAGGGCGTGCAGGTGAACGATCGGCTGGTGTCGGGCCGTGATGCGCCGATCAAGGCCGGCAACTGCCTGCAACTGCGCAATATCCCGATGGGCAGCACGATCCATTGCATCGAGCTGCGCCCGGGCAAGGGTGCGCAGATCGCCCGCAGCGCCGGTGCTTCGGTGCAGCTGGTCGCCCGCGAGTCCGGTTACGCCACGCTGCGTCTGCGTTCCGGCGAGATGCGCCGCGTCTCGGTCGATTGCCGTGCCACCATCGGTGAGGTCGGCAACGGCGAGCACAGTCTGAAGAAGCTCGGCAAGGCTGGCGCGAAGCGCTGGATGGGTATTCGCCCGACCGTTCGCGGCGTGGTGATGAACCCGGTCGACCATCCGCACGGTGGTGGTGAAGGCAAGACCTCCGGAGGTCGTCATCCGGTCAGCCCCTGGGGCATACCGACCAAGGGTTACAAGACCCGCAACAACAAGCGCACGCAGCAGTTCATCGTGCGTCGTCGTACCAAGTAACAGGAAGCCGACATGCCGCGTTCTCTCAAGAAAGGTCCATTCGTCGACCTTCACCTCGTAAAGAAGGTGGAAGCTGCGGTTTCCGCCCACAGCAAGCGCCCGATCAAGACCTGGTCGCGTCGCTCGATGATCCTGCCGGAAATGGTCGGCTTGACCATCGCCATCCACAACGGTCGCCAGCACGTGCCCGTCCTGATCAACGAGAACATGGTCGGGCACAAGCTCGGCGAGTTCGCGGTGACCCGCACGTTCAAAGGCCATGTCGGCGACAAGAAGGGCAAGTGATGAGCACTGAAGCCAAAGCGATCCTGCGCGGCGCCCGCATTTCGGCGCAAAAGGCACGCCTGGTGGCTGACCTCGTCCGCGGGCTTCCCGTGGGCCGGGCCAGCGACGTGCTCACCTACACCAACAAGAAGGCCGCACACCTGGTTCGCAAGGTGTTGCTGTCGGCAGTCGCCAACGCCGAGAACAACCTCGGTGCCGACGTTGACGAGTTGAAGGTGTCCAGCATCTTCGTCGACGAAGGTCCGGCGATGAAGCGCATGTACGCCCGTGCCAAGGGCCGCGGTTCGCGCATCCTGAAACGTACCAGCCACATCACTGTGGTTGTCGGCAACTGACTGAGGATATAGACGATGGGTCACAAAGTTCATCCCACCGGTATCCGCCTCGGCATTGCCAAGGACTGGAACGCGAAGTGGTTTGCCAACAAGCACGATTACGCCAAGTATCTCGTGGCCGATATCAAGGTCCGCGACATGCTGAAGAAGAAGCTGGCCGCTGCCGGCATCTCGAAGATCCAGATCGAGCGTCCGGCCAAGACCGCGCGCGTGACGATCCACACCGCCCGTCCGGGCGTGGTGATCGGCAAGAAGGGCGAGGATATCGAGAAGCTGCGCAAGGAAGTCAGCGACATGATGGGCGTTCCGACGCACATCAATGTCAACGAAGTGCGCAAGCCCGAGCTGGACGCGCAACTGGTGGCCGAGTCCATTGCACAGCAGCTGGAGCGTCGCATCATGTTCCGCCGCGCGATGAAGCGCTCGGTTGGCAACGCAATGCGCCTGGGCGCACTGGGCATCAAGATCAACGTTTCCGGTCGCCTGAACGGCGCCGAGATCGCCCGCTCCGAGTGGAGTCGTGAGGGTCGCGTGCCCCTGCACACGTTGCGTGCCGACATCGACTACGGTTTTGCCGAGGCCAGCACCACCTACGGCATCATCGGCATCAAGGTGTGGGTCTACAAGGGCGAGATCTTCGACCTGGCCGCAGCCGGCCAAGAGTCGAAGGACGAGCCGTCGCCGTCGCGCCGTGAAGGTGGCGAAGGTCGTCGTGGTGATTCGCGTCGCGAGGCCGGTGACGGCCGCCGCGAGCGGTCTGCGAAGTAAGGAGAGTTGCCATGTTGCAACCCAAGCGAACCAAATACCGCAAGCAGTTCAAAGGCCGCAACACCGGTCTGGCACAGTGTTCGAACGTCGTGAGCTTTGGCGAGTATGGCCTGAAGGCCACGACCCAGGGCGCACTTACCGCGCGTCAGATCGAGGCGGCACGTCGTTGCATCACCCGTTTCGTCAAGCGTGGTGGCAAGCTGTGGATCCGGGTCTTTCCGGACAAGCCCGTCACCAAGAAGCCGATCGAGGTCCGCATGGGCTCGGGCAAGGGCAGTGTGGAGTTCTGGGTCGCGCCGATCCAGCCCGGCCGCATGCTGTATGAAATCGAGGGCGTCGACGAGACGACGGCACGCGAGGCGTTCCGCCTGGCGGCTGCCAAGTTGTCGGTACAGACCCAGTTTGTGACCCGGGCGGTGATGTGATGGCCAGCAAAGATATCAAGAACCAGTCGGCCGATGAGCTGAAGCAGAACCTGCTGGACCTGCGCAAGGAGCAGTTCAACCTGCGCATGCAGAAAGGTTCCGGCCAGCTCACGCAGCCGCATCAGCTTCGCCGCGTTCGGCGTGACATCGCCCGCACGAAATTCGTGCTCGGCAGCAAGAAGTAAGGGACGGCCGAGATGAGCGAGAACCAGAAGAAGGCACGCACCCTAGAGGGTCGCGTTACCAGCAACAAGATGGACAAGACGGTCACGGTGCTGGTCGAGCGCCAGGAGCAGCATTGGCTGCTCGGCAAGATCATCCGCCGTTCGACCAAGTTGCATGCGCAGGACGACATGGGCGCGAATGAGGGCGACCTCGTGCGCATCGCCGAGTGCCGTCCGTTGTCCAAGACCAAACATCACCGCGTGGTTGAGATCATCACGCGCGCCAACGTCTAAGGGAGGGTGCAGCCATGATCCAGGTGCAAAGCACGCTATCCGCAGCGGACAACAGCGGCGCCAAGGAAGTGATGTGCATCAAGGTGCTCGGCGGCTCCAAGCGCCGTTACGCCTCGATCGGTGACGTCATCAAGGTCACCGTGAAGGATGCCATTCCCCGCGGCAAGGTGAAGAAGGGCGAGGTGTACAACGCCGTGGTGGTCCGCACCGCCAAGGGCGTGCGTCGTGCCGATGGCTCGTTGATCCGTTTCGACGGCAACGCCGCGGTCCTCCTCAACAACAAGCTCGAGCCGATCGGTACCCGTATTTTCGGGCCGGTCACCCGCGAGCTACGCAGCGAGAAGTTCATGAAGATCGTCTCGCTTGCGCCCGAAGTGCTCTGAAGCGGAGTCAAGACAATGAACCGTATCCGCAAAGGTGACCAGGTCCTCGTGATCACCGGCAAGAACAAGGGTCAGCGCGGCGACGTGCTGCGTGTTGCAGGCGATCGCGTATTCGTCTCCAACGTGAATCTGGTCAAGCGTCACACCAAGCCGAACCCCCAGGCCAACCAGGCTGGCGGCATCGTCGAGCGTGAAGCCTCGATCCATCTCTCCAATGTGCAGCTGTTCAACCCCGCCACGAACAAGGGTGAACGCGTCGGCACCAAAACGCTCGCTGATGGGCGCAAGGTCCGCGTGTTCCGTTCGTCTGGCGAGGGCGTGGACGCGTAAGGAACACGATCATGACGCGCCTTGAAAATTTCTACAAAGAGCAGGTAGTCGCCAAGCTCACCGAGCAGTTCGGCTACCAGAACGTGATGCAGGTTCCCCGTATCACCAAGATCACGCTGAACATGGGCGTGGGCGAAGCCGCGGGCAACAAGAAAGTGCTCGAGAATGCGGTGGCCGACATGGCCAAGATCGCCGGTCAGAAGCCGATCACGACCAAGGCACGCGTTTCCGTGGCCTCGTTCAAGATTCGCGACGGCTGGCCGATAGGCTGCAAGGTCACGCTGCGTCGTGCGCAGATGTGGGAGTTCCTGGACCGCCTGATCAATATCTCGCTGCCGCGCGTGCGCGACTTCCGTGGTGTCTCGGCCAAGGCGTTCGATGGTCGCGGCAACTACAACTTCGGCATCAAGGAACAGATCATCTTCCCCGAGATCGACTTTGACCAGGTTGATGCGCTGCGTGGCATGGATATTTCCATTACCACCACGGCCAAGACCGACGACGAGGCGAAAGCCCTGTTGACGGCCTTCAGCTTTCCGTTCCGCAACTGACAGGCGCTATCCATGGCAAAGAAATCAATGGTGAACCGCGATATCAAGCGGGCGAGACTCATCCAGAAGTATGCTGCCAAGCGTACTGAACTGAAGGCGATTGTGCTCAGCACGACCGCGTCCTACGATGAAAAAATGTCCGCGCAGGCAAGTTTGCAGAAACTCCCGCGCGATGCCAGCCCCGTACGCCTGACGACGCGTTGTGCGTTGACCGGTCGCCCGCGCGCCGTCTACGCGAAGTTCGGCCTGGGCCGAAACAAGCTGCGTGAAGCCACCATGCGTGGCGACGTGCCGGGTCTGCGCAAGGCCAGTTGGTAACCCATAACCTGCCAAATCGGCCAGCGGGGCGGAGCCCCGATGCCGGGTGGCGCAACTACCGCATCGATGTTCGTAAAAACCTGAAAATACTGCTATAGTCGGCGGTCTGCGCAAAGCAGGCCGGTCTTCTTTGGCCGACTCACAATCTGATTGATTTCCGGTTTTATCGGATATCGGTGCACTCTGAAGGATGTTTTCATGAGCATGACTGATCCCATCGCCGATCTGTTCACGCGTGTCCGCAATGCCCAGGCCACGGGCAAGCCGACCGTGCGGATGCCGTCGTCGAAACTCAAGGTGGCGATCGCCAACCTTCTCAAGAACGAGGGCTACATCCTCGACGCCATGGCTTCCGTCGAGGAAGGCAAGCCGGTGCTCGAGATCAAGCTCAAGTATTTCGACGGCCAGCCGGCCATCGAGAATATCTCCCGTGTCAGTCGCTCCGGCTTGCGCGTGTATCGCGGCAAAGGCGAGCTACCGAAGGTTCTCGGCGGGCTGGGTATCTCGATCATTTCGACTTCCGCTGGTCTGCTGACCGATGCGCAGGCCCGCGCCCAGGGCCTGGGCGGCGAAGTCATCGGCCAAGTGGCATAAGGAGTCCTTCAATGTCACGTGTAGCCAAGCAACCCATTTCCCTGCCAAAGGGTGTCGAGCTGTCTGTCGGCAGCGACAACATCACGGTGAAAGGTCCCAAGGGCACTCTCTCCGTCCATCATCTGCCCGGCGTTACGGTCAGCGTCGACAATGGCGTGGCCAGTATCAGCCTGGGTGATGGTGTCGACGACATGTTCGGCGGCACCGCGCGTTCACTGCTCGCCAATATGGTGACCGGTGTGACCACGGGGTACGAACGCAAGCTCGAGCTTGTCGGCGTCGGGTATCGCGCTGCCATGCAGGGCAAGTCGTTGAGCCTGAGCCTGGGATTCTCCCACCCGGTGGTGTTTGAGGCGCCCGAAGGCATCAGCATCGAGACTCCGACCCAGACCGAGGTGCTGATCAAGGGCACCGACAAGCAGGCAGTGGGGCAGGTCGCTGCCAAGATTCGCGGTCTCCGTCCACCCGAACCCTACAAGGGCAAGGGAGTGCGTTATGCCGGTGAGAAGATCACCCTGAAGGAAGCCAAGAAGGCGTAAGTGAGTTAGTACGCTGTCCCTGCGTGTGGTGAAGCGGCCATCCATGGCCGCACTCTTCACAAAGAGCCACGACTACCAGCCAAGCCGATCCGCTTTCGAGGAATATTAGAGATGAACAAGAACGAAAACCGCCTGCGTCGCGCCAAGTCCACGCGCAGTCACATCCGCAAGCTGGGGGTGGCCCGTCTGTCGGTGCATCGTACCGGGCAGCATCTGTACGCCCAGGTGTTCGACGCATCCGGGCAGAACGTGGTGGCTGCGGCTTCCACGGTGCAGAAATCGGTTGCCGAGGGCCTCAAGGGCACCAAGAACCTGGCGGCTGCCACGGCAGTAGGCAAGGCTGTGGCCGAGCGTGCGATGGCTGCTGGTATCGAATCGGTGGCATTTGATCGCTCCGGTTTCCGCTATCACGGTCGGGTCAAGGCGCTGGCCGATGCGGCTCGGGAAGCGGGTCTCAAGTTCTGATTGAATACTGGCCGGATTCGGCCTTCGGGTAGCCTGGCTGCCCCTTGCGACATCTACAACTCCAAGCGGCCAAGCCGCAAGCAAAAGTCCTGGTTTGCCGGGCACACGGAATAGAACATGTCTTCTAACGATCGCGAAAATTCGGACGGCCTGCTCGAAAAGCTGATAGCCGTAAACCGCGTGGCCAAGACCGTCAAGGGTGGCCGCCAGATGAGTTTCACCGCGCTGACCGTCGTCGGCGACGGCGAGGGCAAGGTCGGCTTCGGCTATGGCAAGGCGCGTGAGGTGCCGGTGGCCATTTCCAAGGCGATGGAGCGTGCCCGCCGCCAGATGGTGAACATCGAACTGAATAACGGCACGTTGTGGTATGCCATCAAGGCCAACCACGGCGCCGCACGTGTCTACATGCAGCCGGCGTCCGAGGGTACCGGTGTGATTGCCGGTGGCGCCATGCGTGCCGTGCTGGAAGTGGTCGGTGTGAAGGACGTGCTGGCCAAGGCGGTCGGTTCGCGCAATCCAATCAATCTTGTGCGCGCCACCATCAAGGGCTTGCAGGCGGTTGCCTCGCCCAAGAAGATCGCCGCCAAGCGTGGCAAGAGCCTGGAAGAGGTGCTCGGCAATGGCTAAGAACAACGAATCCGCCGCCACCGTGCGCGTGCGCCTGGTCAAGGGCCTGCGCGGCGTGCAGGCACGTCATCGCCTGAGCGTCAAGGCGCTGGGCTTGGGCAAGATCAACGATGTCCGCGAGTTGAAGGATAGCCCGCAGGTGCGTGGCCTGATCAACACGGTCTACTACCTCGTGCGGGTGGAGGAATAATCATGCGTCTGAATGACATCAAGCCGGCCGCCGGTTCCCGCAAGACACGACTGCGCGTCGGTCGCGGCATCGGTTCGGGCCTGGGCAAGACCGCTGGCCGTGGCCACAAGGGCCAGCACGCGCGCGCCGGTGGCTCCCACAAGTTTGGTTTCGAGGGCGGCCAGATGCCGCTGAACCGCCGTCTGCCGAAGGTCGGTTTCCGTTCGAAAACGAAGGCTCAGAGCCAGGAAGTGTTCCTGTACCAGTTGGCCAACCTCAAGGGCGATGTGATCGACGTCGTCGCGCTGCATCAGGCCGGCCTGATCGACAGCCGCGCGAAGAAGGTCAAGGTGGTCCTCAAAGGCGAAATCGGTCGTGCGGTGAAGTTGTCGGGTCTGCTGGCCACGGCCGGTGCGAAGGCAGCCATCGAGGCGGTCGGCGGTAGCGTGGAGTAGTCGGATGGCTGCAGCCAAGGGCAACGCGCTGGGCAAACTGGGCAAGCTGACCGAGCTTCGTCAGCGCATCCTTTTCGTCGTCGGCGCGCTGATGGTGTTCCGCCTGGGCTCGTTTATCCCGGTTCCGGGCGTCAATCCGGAAGCGATGACGAATCTGGTCAACGGCAATGGCCTGATGGACATGTTCAACATGTTCTCGGGCGGTGCGCTGGAGCGGTTCTCGGTGTTCGCGCTGGGCGTGATCCCGTACATCTCGGCGTCGATCGTGTTCCAGATGATGGGTTCGGTGGTGCCGAGCCTGCAGGCGCTGCGCAAGGAAGGCGAGGCCGGCAAGCGCAAGATGACGATGTATACGCGGTATGCCACGGTGTTGCTGGCGGCATTCCAGTCGTTGGGTATCGCGGTCGCGTTGCAGGGTCAGGTTGCCGCAGGTGGCGCGCCGGTGGTTTACGTCCCGGGCTTCGGGTTCATCTTCTCATCGGTGGTCGGGCTTACTGCGGGCACGATGTTCCTGATGTGGCTGGGTGAGCAGATGACCGAGCGCGGCGTCGGCAACGGTATTTCGTTGCTGATTTTTGCCGGCATCGTGGCGGGACTTCCCGGGGCCGTGGTGCATACGCTCGGGATGTCCAACAACGGCGAACTGTCGTTGATCAAGCTGCTTCTGGTGGCCATGCTGGTGCTCGGAGTGACGGCCTTCGTGGTGTTCGTGGAGCGTGCGCAGCGGCGCATCACGGTGAACTACGCAAGGCGCTCGGGCGGGCAGAAGGCCTACCAGAACCAGAGTTCGAGCCTGCCGTTGAAGATCAACATGGCGGGCGTGATCCCGCCGATCTTCGCCTCCAGCCTGTTGATGTTTCCGGCGACGGCGATCAGCTGGTTCAGTACGGGGCAGCAGTCGCGCTGGCTGCAGGATCTGACCCAGGCGTTGAGTCCGGGTAACCCGTTGTACGAAACTGTGTCCTCGATTCTGGTGATGGGATTTGCATTCTTCTATACGGCGATCGTGTTCAACGCCGATGAGACAGCTGACAACCTCAAGCGGTCGGGTGCACTGATTCCGGGCATTCGTCCGGGCAAGGCCACGGCCAGCTATATCGATGCGGTGATGACCCGGCTGACTGCAGTAGGCGCCACCTATCTGGTCCTGGTTTGTCTGGTGCCCTCGTTCATGCAGAACGCCTGGCACGTGCCGTTTTATTTCGGCGGCACATCGCTGCTGATCGTGGTGGTGGTGGTGATGGATTTCACGTCTCAGATTCAGGCGCATCTGGTCAGTCACCAGTACGAAAGTCTGCTCAAGAAAGCCAATCTTCGCCGCACCTGATGCAGCGAAGAGACGTTCAAGGTCGGAGAGTGGTGGCGTTGCGACGTCACGGGGCTTTCCAGTTCGGGTAATTCAGGTTAAAATTGCGCGTTTACCGCGCACGAAACGCATTTCGGAGAGAGTTCATCATGGCGCGCATTGCGGGTGTCAATTTGCCGGTCCAGAAGCATGTCTGGGTTGGTTTGCAGAGCATTTACGGGATCGGTCGCAGTCGTGCCAGGAAGGTCTGCACGGATGCTGGCGTGGTTCCTACCACTCAGATCAAGTCCCTTAGTGAAGGCGAGGTGGAGAAACTCCGCCTGGAAATCCACAAGTACACCGTCGAAGGCGATCTGCGCCGCGAGGTGGGCATGGCGATCAAGCGCCTGATGGACCTGGGTTGCTACCGCGGCCTGCGTCATCGTCGTGGTTTGCCGGTTCGTGGGCAGCGCACCCGTACCAATGCACGTACCCGCAAGGGTCCGCGTCGCGCCATCAAGAAGTAATTCTGTGTTTTCGCGATCCTTCGTGATCGTCAGGATCAAGACGCGGCCAGTTACGGCTGCACTCATCGAAAAGAGAAATCATGGCTAAGCCGGTCAAGACCAAGAAGAAGATCAAGCGTGTCGTCACGGATGCCGTGGCCCACGTGCAGGCCTCCTTCAACAACACCATCGTCACCATCACCGATCGTCAGGGCAATGCCTTGTCGTGGGCTACTGCCGGCGGCGCCGGTTTCCGTGGCTCGCGCAAGTCCACTCCGTTCGCTGCGCAGGTCGCCGCTGAGAAGGCTGGTCGTGCCGCAGGCGATTACGGCGTGAAGACGGTGGAAGTGCGCATCAAGGGCCCCGGCCCTGGTCGCGAGTCGGCGGTGCGCTCTCTGAATGCGCTGGGTTACAAGGTACTCAACATCATCGACGTGACGCCGATTCCACACAACGGCTGCCGTCCCCCCAAGAAGCGTCGAGTCTGAGGTTTCGACGTCGCGATTCCAGATGGATCGCGGGAATCGAGACCCGGTTATTTCTGGCCGACCCTTTAGAATAGAGAATCAAACATGGCACGTTATCGTGGAGCTACCTGCAAACTCGCCCGTCGTGAGGGTGCAGATCTCAGCCTGAAGAGTCCGGCCCGCGCGCTGGACTCCAAGTGCAAGCTGGAAAACAAGCCGGGGCAGCATGGCGCCAACAAGCGCATGCGCCTGTCGGATTACGCCGTGCAGCTGCGTGAGAAGCAGAAGGTCAAGCGTATCTATGGTGTGCTCGAGCGTCAGTTCAGCAACTACTACACCAAGGCGACCACGCTCAAGGGCAACACCGGCGAGAACCTGCTGCGCCTGCTCGAGAGTCGCTTGGACAATGTGGTCTTTCGCATGGGTTTCGCTGTCACGCGCGCCCAGGCGCGCCAGTTGGTCGCCCATAAGGCGGTTCTGGTCAACGGCAAGAAGGTCAACATTCCTTCCTACCAGGTACGCCCGGGCGACATGATTGCGCTGACCGAGAAGGCGCGCAGCCAGCTGCGCGTGCAGGAAGCAGCGACCGTATTCGACACCATGGATCTGCGTCCGATCTGGGTCGAGGTCGACGCCAAGAAGTTTGAAGGTACGTTCAAGTCGGTGCCGGATCGCGGTGATCTGCCGTCCGACATCAATGAAGCATTGATTATCGAGCTTTACTCGAAGTAATTAACCGGAGCTCTGCATGGCAGTTTCGTCAACTAGCGTGCTGCGGCCGCGTGGTCTCAGCGTGGAACAGCTTGGGGCAAACCGCGCCAAGGTGGTGGTCGAGCCGCTTGAGCGTGGCTTTGGTCACACCTTGGGCAACGCGCTGCGTCGCGTGCTGCTTTCCTCCATCCCCGGCAGCGCCATCGTCGAGGTGGAGATCGATGGCGTGCTGCACGAGTACACCACCCTGGAGGGGCTGCAGGAGGACGTCATCGAAGTCCTGCTGAATCTCAAGGACGTGGCTATTCGACAGCATTCCGGCGATGAGGTGACCCTGACCCTGTCCAAGAAGGGCAAGGGCGTGGTCACTGCCGGCGACATCGTGGTCGACCACTCGGTGGAGATCGTGAACCCCGAGCACGTGTTGTGCCACCTGACCAAGGACATTGCGCTCAACATGCGCCTGAAGGTGCGTCGTGGCGTCGGCTATCAGCCGGCCAGCGCACGTCAGCACCCGGATGACGAGGCACGTCCAATCGGTCGTCTGCAGTTGGACGCGTCGTTTGCGCCGGTGCTGCGCGTAGCTTACGAAGTGGACGCTGCTCGCGTCGAGCAGCGTACCAACCTCGACAAGCTGGTGTTGGACGTCGAGACCAATGGCACCATCGATGCCGAGGAAGCGGTACGCAAGGCGGCCGAAATCATCAATGATCAGCTGTCGGTGTTCGGTGACTTCTCGCGTCGCGAGAGTGCCACCGACAAGGCGGAGAAGAGTGGTTTCGATCCGCTGTTGCTGCGCCCGATCGACGATCTGGAGCTCACCGTGCGTTCGGCCAACTGTCTGAAGGCGGAGAGCATCTACTACATCGGCGACCTGGTGCAGAAGACCGAGGTCGAGTTGTTGAAGACGCCTAACCTGGGCAAGAAGTCGCTGACCGAAATCAAGGACGTGCTGGGTGGGCGCAGTCTGGCCCTGGGCACGAAGCTTGAAAACTGGCCGCCACCGGGTCTTTCGCACGGCATGCAGCTGGGTTGATGTTGTAGCGGCGGCGATCCATGTGATCGCCGTCGTAGTTACAAGCTGGCGGGCACCTTTTGGTCGTTCGCCGGACATGCAGCCACATGGCTGTGTATTTGGAGCAGCCGTCTTGGCTGCCCTGCGAAGGGCCAACTTGGTCATTCTTCATGCAGTCTCTTGACTGCCAAAGCAACAGACGGCCATCCATGGCCGCACTTCTCAAGAGAGCTCGTTTTTAAAGAGCTTGGAATAGCGGATATCCGCGGAAAGCCGGACACAAGCGCCGACTTTTCATAACAACAGACTTAAAGAGAGAATTTTGCCATGCGCCACATGAAATCCGGTCGCAAGCTTAATCGGACCAGCAGCCATCGCGAAGCCATGTTTCGCAATATGGCCTCGTCGCTGGTCAAGCACGAGCTGATCCGTACCACCTTGCCGAAGGCGAAGGAACTTCGTCGGGTGGCCGAGCCGCTGATCACGCTCGCCAAGACCGACGGCGTCGCCAATCGCCGACTTGCCTTCTCGCGCCTGCGTGACAAGGAAGCGGTAGGTAAGCTGTTCGTCGAACTCGGACCACGCTACAAGGAGCGTCCCGGCGGCTACCTGCGTATCCTCAAGTGCGGCTTCCGTCCCGGCGACAACGCGCCGATGGCGTACGTCGAGCTGGTCGGTCGCCCGCAGGTCGAAGGTGTCGATGTCGACTAGGTTGTTCCGGTGAGCCGGTCGACTGCATTGACTGGCGGGACGTCCGTGCGACATCAAGCAGACCCGGCCGGGGTGACCCGCCGGGTCTTTGCTTGGCGTGATCGACAGGGCGTACCGACTTGGACCAGAGGAAGTGTCAGCCGCATGGCAAGGATCTCGCGGGCGATCGCGAATCTGGCGGGAGCCGGCGACAAAGCACGGGGCGCAGCGCGCCCGGGACTTGGTCCCTGTCTCTTGATCACATCTTGCATTGATGCAGAAGGGTCGGCAGGCAGTGCCCGCCCTCGCATCGCCGCGCCGCAGGGCGGGCACTGCCCGTCGCTCTTGTCGCGGTATTCCATCGAGCTCTGATCAAGAGACAGGACCTGATCCAGGGAACAGGAAGCGGATACGAGGTAGCATGGCGAGGTGAGGCGACCGGGGCGACTCGGCCCCTACCCGATCGGAGATGGGAACGGGCAAGGTGCGGGATGTCACACGGCGTGGATCTGGCTTCGAATCTGGTCCTGCGCCGACGAAAAGTGCCCCGCAGCTTCGTGATCACCCCTGTCCCGCGTGCTCCACTCCGCCTTCGTTCCCCAGCTTATCCCCCGCAACCCACAGCATATCCACAGGGTTATTGTCTCGACGGGTGAGACGGCTCCGCGCATGATGTACCGGTATGCCAGCCAGTCTGGTGTCGGCGCGTTGTGCGTCGCTCATGGGGCCGTTTTCCCGAGGTTAGTCGATGTCCTTCATACCCGAACGAAAACCCTCTTCAGCGGCCATCGAGGCACTGCGGGTGCCACCGCATTCCATCGATGCCGAGCAGGCGGTGCTGGGCGGGCTGATGCTGGCGCCAGGGGCGCTGGACAATGTGGCCGACCGGCTGGCCGAAGACGATTTCTACCGTCGGGATCATCGCCTGATCTGGCGTGCCATCAACGAGTTGGCCAACAAGGGCATGCCGTGTGATGCGGTGACTCTGGGCGACTGGTTCGAAAGCAATGGCCTGGCCGAGATGGTCGGTGGCGCCGGCTACCTGATCGAGCTGGCCAACAGCACACCCAGCGCGGCGAACATCGCCGCCTATGCCGAGATCGTGCGCGAGAAATCGGTGTTGCGCCAGCTGATCGACGCCGGCACCTCGATCACCGAGGATGGCTATCGGCCCGAGGGCAAGAGCGTGCACGAGGTGCTGGAGAGCGCCGAGCAGCGTGTATTCCACATTGCCGAGTCCGGCGCGCGCGGCAAGAAGGACTCTGTATCGATGCGCGAGGCGGTAAAGGACGCCTTCAAGCTGCTTACCGAGCGCTATCAGAACCGTGGCCAGCTGACGGGCGTCAGCACCGGGTTTACCGACCTGGACGAACTCACCTCCGGTCTGCAGCCCTCGGATCTGATCATCGTGGCGGCACGGCCATCGATGGGCAAGACCGCCTTCGCGTTGAACATCGCCGAGACCGCCGCGCTTGGCAGCAAGAAGGCGGTGGTGGTGTTCTCGATGGAGATGTCCTCTTCGCAGTTGGCCTTCCGCCTGATCTCCTCGGTGGGCCGCATCCACCAGCAGCACTTGCGCAACGGCACGCTGGAGGAGGAGGACTGGCCGCGCGTGTCCAATGCGATCGCGCTGCTCTCGGATGCGAAGATCTTCATCGATGACACGCCCAGCCTGTCGCCAGTGGAACTGCGTTCGCGGGCGCGCCGGCTGCACCGGGAACACGGTGGCCTCGGCCTGATCGTGATCGATTACCTGCAGCTGATGCAGGTGCCCGGCAACAAGGAGAATCGCGCCACCGAAATTTCAGAAATTTCGCGTTCACTCAAAGGACTGGCCAAGGAGCTGAACGTGCCCGTGATCGCGTTGTCGCAGTTGAATCGCTCGTTGGAACAGCGCGCCGACAAGCGTCCGATGATGTCCGACCTGCGTGAATCCGGCGCCATCGAGCAGGATGCCGACGTGATCATGTTCATCTACCGCGACGAGTACTACAACAAGGAATCGCCCGACAAGGGCATCGCCGAGATCATCATCGGCAAGCAGCGCAACGGTCCCACCGATATCTGCAAGCTGACCTTCATTGGCCACTACACCAAGTTCGTGAACTACGCGCCGGATTCGTTCGTCGGAGGGTTTGATTGAGGGCCTGGAATGGGGGATGGAGAACAGGGGATCGTTCGGGCCGGCGAGCTCGCGGCGCTTGTGCTCCTGACCATTCCCGACCATGTCCCCTTGCGGGATTCCTGATTTTCGATGCCCGGCAACCATGAGCCGCACCACCGTCGCCACCATCCACCTCGGTGCGCTGCGCCACAACCTGGCGCGGCTGAAGGCGCTGGCTGCGCCGGCGAAAGTGATGGCGGTGGTCAAGGCCGATGCCTACGGGCACGGGCTGGAGCGGGTGGCACGTGCGCTGGCCGGCGAGGCCGACGCGTTCGCGGTGGCGGCGCTGGGTGATGGCCTGCGCCTGCGTGCGGCGGGACATCGCCAGCGCATCGTGGTGTTGTCCGGCCCGGACCATGCCGGCGACATCGCCGAGATGCAGCGCCTGCAACTGGAGGCGACGATCCATCATCAGGCCCAGTTGCAATGGTTGATCGAGGCGCCACCGGCGCGGGGGCGGCTACGTGTATGGCTGAAGATCGACAGCGGCATGCATCGCCTCGGTTTTGCTCCCGGACAGGTGGCCGCCGTGCACGCGCAGCTCACCGCCATGGCGGGTGTCGATCCCGAGATCGGCCTGCTCACGCACTTCTCCGATTCGGAGGTTTTCGACGGCACCCAGACGCCGGCACAGATCGCCCGCTTCGCCAAGGTAACGGCGCCATTGAACGGCCCGCGTTCACTCTCCAACTCCGCCGCCGTGCTGGGATGGCCTGACGCGCGCGGTGACTGGGTACGTACCGGTGGTCTGCTGTATGGCTTGTCGGTGGTGGAGGGCAAGAGTGGCGCCGATCTCGGCTTCCGATCGGCGATGACGCTGAGTACCCGCCTGATCGCGATCAATCGTATCGGAAAGGGTGAACGGATCGGTTACAACGGCATCTGGACTTGTCCCGAGGACATGCCAGTAGGCGTCGCCGCGATCGGCTATGGCGATGGCTACCCGCGGAGCGCCGTGGCCGGTACCCCGGTGCTGGTCGGTAACTGGCACGTGCCGTTGATCGGGCGCGTTTCGATGGATTTGATCACGCTTGACCTGCGCCAGGCACCCGCGGCGAAGATCGGTGACCGCGTGACACTGTGGGGCCCCGAGCTGCCGGTGGAAACCGTGGCCGCACAGTCCGGCACGATTTCCTACGACCTCACCTGCGGCATGACCCGCCGTGTGTTGTTCGTGGAAGATGAAAGCTGACAGGATGCCGCGCCGATACGTCTCGCGGTTTGCGATGCCTGCAGGCTAAGCTCGATCCACTTCACATCATCGATCCGGAACACTCCATGGCCAAAGCCAAAACTGCCTATGTCTGCACCGACTGCGGCGCCGAGCACAGCAAGTGGCAGGGCCAGTGCATTGAATGCGGGGCGTGGAACACGCTCAGCGCGATCGTGCTGGAGCCGACCACCGCAGGCAAGGCCTCGGTGGGTGCGCAGCGTTCCAGCTATGCCGGTGCCGCGGCCGGCATGCCAAAGATCACGCCGCTGACCGAGGTGATGCTGACCACCGAGGCACGCACGCTGACCGGTATTGGCGAGCTCGACCGCGTGCTGGGTGGCGGCTTGGTGCAAGGCTCGGTGGTGTTGATCGGCGGCGACCCGGGCATCGGCAAGTCGACCCTGCTGCTGCAGGTGCTCGGCACGTTGGGCCTGCAACTGCCCAGCGTGTACGTCACCGGCGAGGAATCGCTGGCGCAGGTGGCAGCGCGGGCGCAACGTCTCGGTCTGTCGCTGGAACCGCTGCAGGCGCTGGCGGAAACCTGCATCGAGCGCGTCCTCGAACAGGCGATGGCGACGCGACCGAAGGTGTTGGTGATCGACTCGATCCAGACTATCTGGACGGAGCTGCTCACCGCGGCACCCGGTTCGGTGTCGCAGGTGCGCGAGTCGGCGGCCAAGCTCACCCGCTTCGCCAAGGAAACCGGCACGGCGGTGTTCCTGGTTGGTCACGTGACCAAGGAGGGCGGCATCGCCGGACCGCGCGTGCTCGAACACATGGTTGACGCGGTGCTCTACTTCGAGGGCGAATCCGGCAGCCGTTTCCGGGTGCTGCGCGCATTCAAGAACCGCTTCGGCGCGGTCAACGAACTGGGTGTGTTCGCGATGAGCGACAAGGGCCTGCGCGAGGTGCCCAACCCCTCGGCGATCTTCCTGTCCAATCATGCGGGGCCGACCTCCGGCAGCGCCGTGATGGTGACGCGGGAGGGCACGCGACCATTGCTGGTCGAGGTGCAGGCGCTGGTCGACCAGTCTTCGCTGGGCAATCCGCGCCGGGTCACCCTGGGACTGGAGCAGAACCGGCTGGCGATGTTGCTGGCGGTGCTGCATCGGCACGGTGGTGTGGCGGCCTACGATCAGGACGTGTACGTCAACGTGGTCGGCGGCATCCGCGTGCAGGAGACCGCAGCCGACCTGCCGGTGTTGCTGGCGGTGTTGTCGAGCCTGCGCGACCGGCCGTTGCCGGAGCACATGGTCACGTTCGGTGAAGTCGGCCTGTCCGGCGAAATCCGCCCGGTACCGAACGGCGAGGAACGTCTGAAGGAAGCGGCCCACCATGGTTTTCGCCGTGCCATCGTGCCCAGGGCGAATACGCCGAAGAAAGGCAAGGTCGGCGAGATGGAGGTGGTCGGGGTGGAGCGCTTGAGCGAGGCGATCGATGCCTGCCGCTGAGGTGAGCCAGGGCAGGATTGTTGCCGGGTTGTAGTGCTGCCGGGCGAGGTTTTCAGCCGTGGGCTTGCGTAGATGGCGTCACCCGTCAGCGACATCCCGCTATCGCGCCGGGGCGTGAAAAATCAATACACCCCTTGCTCGATCATCGCGTTGGCCACCTTGCGGAAGCCGGCGACGTTGGCGCCCAGCACCAGATTGTGTGGCTGGCCGAATTCGGCGGCCGCCCCGATGCAGCCTTGGTAGATGCCGGCCATGATGCTGTGCAGTTTGGCGTCGACCTGCTCCATGGTCCATTGCTGCATGCTGCTGTTCTGCGCCATTTCCAATTGGCTGGTGGCGACGCCACCGGCGTTGGCGGCCTTGCCCGGGCCGTACGACATGTCGTTCGCGAGCAGCACGTCGATCGCTTCGGGGGTCGAGCCCATGTTGGCGCCTTCGGCGATGCAGATGATGCCGTTGGCCACCAGCGCCCGCGCATCGGCGGCGGTCAGTTCGTTCTGCGTGGCTGAGGGAAACGCGGCGTCGGCCTTGATGCGCCACACCGCATGGCCGTCTTCCGGATACTCGTCGCGAGCGATGTAACGGGCGTCGGCGTGATGTGCGACATATTCGCGCAGCGAGGTGCGCTTGACCTCCTTCAGCAGCTTCAATGTTTCCAGGTCGATGCCGGTTGGGTGGTGGATGGTGCCCAGCGAGTCGGAACAAGTGATTGGCAATGCGCCCAGTTGGTAGAGCTTCTCGATGGTGTAGATGGCCACGTTGCCGGCGCCTGAAACCAGGCAGGTCTTGCCAGCGATATCCTCATCACGCGCATGCAGCATGTGCTGGGCGAAATACACCGTACCGTAGCCGGTGGCCTCCTTGCGTCCCAGTGAACCGCCCCAGCTCAACCCCTTGCCGGTCAGCACACCCTCATAGTGGCCGGTAAGCCGCTTGTACTGACCGTACAGGTAACCGATCTCGCGCGTGCCAACGCCAATATCGCCCGCGGGGATATCGATGTTCGGGCCGATGTGGCGGTACAGTTCGTTCATGAAGGACTGACAGAAACGCATGATTTCGGCGTCCGATTTCCCTCTGGGATCGAAATCTGAACCACCCTTGGCACCGCCGATCGGCAGGCCGGTCAGGGCATTCTTGAATATCTGCTCGAAGCCAAGAAACTTGACGATGCTGGCGTTCACCGAGGGGTGGAAGCGCAGGCCGCCCTTGTACGGGCCCAGCGCCGAACTGAACTGGATGCGATAGCCCTTGTTGACCCGCACCTGGCCGCTGTCGTCGGTCCAGCACACGCGGAAGAAGATCTGCCGCTCCGGCTCCACGATCCGCTCGATGATGCCGTGCTGGCGGTAGCGTGGCTCCACATCGAGCAGTGGCTGCAGGCATTCGAGGATCTCGCCGGCGGCCTGGTAAAACTCGGTTTGGGCGGGGCTGCTCTTGCGCAACCGGGTCAACGTGTCATGGATGAAGGACATGCGTGGCTCTCGACGATGGGTGAGGTGGCTACTGACACGACATGACGTTACGGTAACGTATTAACGTGCTAGTACATAAGCGGGCAAGGTATCGAATATAGTGCGGTGCACAATGATGTGCAATATTTTTTTGCAATGGCCGTGTAGACGTCTGGACGTCTGTTCGTGGCGGGATGCCAGTCAGGCGGCGAACACGTTGTGTTCCGTCTTCCCGGGTTCGGCGGTTACCTGCGGAACGCTGAAGCCTCGCTGGCGTTGAGCAGGATGCGGTTGCCCGGATAATGGCGGCCGGTGCACACGCGACACGTTTCGTTCGATGTCTTGCCTGATGATCTGCTCGTCGTCTGACCATTTTCGCCGAGCGCTCGTGCCGAAGACGAACGCGCCCGGGAAAGACCGCGTCGGCACGACAAAAGCGACGGGTGCGGAACGCTTGAGGAGGCCGTCGACGCAGGTCGCCGGGTTCGTTGTTACGCCTGGCGGTGCAGGATCAGCTCCAGTACAGCCTTGGTACCGAAGAATGCCAGCAGCAGCACGGCCATGCCGATCAGGGTCAGGTTCACTGCACGCTGGCCGCGCCAACCGTGTTTCACGCGGCCATACAGCAGGACCCCGAACACCAGCCAGGCCGCAATCGACAAGATCGTCTTGTGCGCCAGGTGCTGGCCGAACAGGTTGTCCACGAACAGGGCCCCGGTGAGCAAGGTCAGGGTGAGCAGGATGAAGCCCGCACCGATCAGGCGAAACAGCAGGGTCTCGGTCAAGGTCAGTGGCGGCAAGGCGCGCAGCCAGGGGCCAAATTGGCGATGACGCAGCGCGCGTTCCTGCACTGCCAGCAAGATGGCAAGCACCGCGGCGATCGATAGTATGCCGAAGGAGATCAGGGCCACCGTGACATGCAGTTTGATCTGCCAGTCCATCGGCTGGGGCAGGGTCGGTGGGGCCATGAAGCTGTCGACCGCGAGCAACAAGGCGGTCAACGGGAACACGATCACGCCCAGCGCGGCGACTGGCCGCGACAAGTTCACCAGCAAGGTCAGCACCGAGACGACGAACGCGATCAGCGACAGCGCAGCAAAGAAATGCAGGTCGAGGGCGCCGCGATGGATCCCGAGCAGGATGCCGGCGTGAATCAGCGCCGCGATGCCGGCCAGGCTCAGCGACACCCGGTTCAGCGGCTTGCCCCCGCTCAGCAGCGGGCGTGCCAGCCCGCTGGCGGCAGCCAGGTAGAGCACGATGGCGAGCAGGGTGAGAACGTGAACAAGCATGGTCACGCAGTGTCGCACAGGCGCAGGCTGGCTTGCATGTGAGCGGGTTGATCGGTCGGCTATAATCATTGCCTTTCCAGCCCTGCCGGTTACGTCATGTTTGAGTCGCTCAGTCAACGCCTTGCCACCACCGTCAACCGCCTGCGCGGCCGCGGGCGGTTGACCGACGAAAATATCCGGGAGGCCTTGCGCGAGGTGCGTATTGCCCTGCTGGAGGCCGACGTTGCGCTGCCGGTGGTGCAGGCCCTGATCCAGCGCATCAAGGTGCGTGCGGTGGGCCAGGAAGTGGCCAAGAGTCTCTCGCCAGGCCAAGCCCTGGTGAAGGTGGTCAGCGACGAATTGACCATGGTGATGGGGGTGGCCAATACCGAGCTGAATCTGGCCCAGCAACCGCCGGCGGTGATCCTGATGGCCGGCCTGCAGGGCGCGGGCAAGACCACTACGGTGGCCAAGCTGGCGCGGCTGCTGACCGAGCGCAAGAAGAAGAAGGTGATGGTGGTCAGCTGCGACGTCTATCGTCCGGCCGCGATCGAGCAGTTGCATACGCTGGCCGAACAGGTCGGCGTGAAGTTCTTCCCGTCCGAGGCAGGTCAGGATCCGGTGCGTATCGCGAAGGACGCGCTCGCGGCGGCGAAGCGCGAGGTGGTCGACGTGCTGATCGTCGACACCGCCGGCCGATTGCACGTGGATGAGGCGATGATGGCCGAGATCAAGGCGCTGCACGCTGCGATCACTCCGGTCGAAACCCTGTTCGTGGTCGACTCGATGACCGGTCAGGACGCCGCGAACACGGCCAAGGCGTTCGACGAGGCGCTGCCGCTGACCGGCGTGATCCTGACCAAGACCGACGGCGACGCCCGTGGCGGCGCGGCGCTCTCGGTGCGCTACGTCACCGGCAAGCCGATCAAATTCCTCGGTGCGGGTGAAAAGAGCGACGCACTGGAGCCGTTCCACCCCGATCGCCTGGCCCAGCGCATCCTCGGCATGGGCGACGTGCTGTCCCTGGTCGAGGAAGTCGAGCGCAAGGTCGACCAGGACAAGGCGCAGAAGCTGGCCAAGAAGGTGATGAAGGGCAAGCGCTTCGACCTGAACGACATGAAGGACCAACTGGAACAGATGGGCAACATGGGCGGCCTGGCCGGCCTGCTCGACAAGCTGCCCGGTGTGTCCGGCCTTCCGGACAGCGTGAAGTCCAGGGTCAACGACGGCGAGATGAACAAGATGATCGCGATCATCAATTCGATGACCAAGAAGGAGCGTCGCCATCCGGACCTGCTGAACGGCTCGCGTCGTGCCCGCGTGGCCCGTGGCTCCGGCACCCAGCCGGCCGATGTCAACCGGGTGCTGAAGCAGTACATGCAGATGGAAAAAATGATGTCCAAACTGGGCAAGGGCGGCAGCAAGGGCCTGATGCGGCAGATGCGTGGCGCGATGAAGGGTATGGGCGGCATGGGTGGTTTGCCGCCGATGCGCTGATGGGGCAGGGGTGGGACGCAAGTAGCGAGGGCGATCTTTTCGGACCGTTCTGACCGATTGAGTACATACCGAGGCACGTGTTCCCGCTGTACGTTCACTGCCAGGCCAGTTTTGGCGCTCTCGCTACTCGCCCCTCGCCTCTGCATACCAAAACCCTTCCCTTTTGCCCAAAACGCGCTAAAATGCCTCGTTTACCGCGCACGACTCTCGCGTGCCTGCCGCTGGTTCGGCAATTTTCGGAGTTCTACCATGGTCAAGATTCGTCTTTCGCGCGGTGGCGCCAAGGGCCGTCCGTTCTACCACGTCGTCGTGACCGATCAGCGCAGCAAGCGCGACGGTCGCAACATCGAGAACCTCGGTTTTTACAACCCGGTCGCGTCCGGCAAGGACAAGCGCCTTGAGCTGAACGTGGCGCGCGTGCAGGAGTGGGTGGGCAAGGGTGCGCAGCTGAGCGACAAGGTCGCCGCCCTGGTCAAGGAAGCCGGCAAGCAGCAGCCGGTCGCCTGAGCATGACGACAGCCGGCCGGCGCGTCCTGATCGGGCGCATCGTCGGGCTGTATGGTGTGCAGGGCTGGCTCAAGATCGAATCCTGGGCCGAGCCGCGCATGCGGATCTTCGATTACCAGCCGTGGCTGCTCGGTGCAGCGCCCGGCGCGGAGAAGGAGATCACGGGAGTGAAAGGTCGTACGCAGGGCAAGGGCATGGTAGCCCAACTGCCCGGGGTGGACGACCGCGAGCAGGCGGCAGCGTTGATCGGTACCGACATCTACGTCGCCCGCGAGCAGTTGCCGTCGCCCGCGAAGGATGAATACTACTGGGTCGATCTCGAAGGACTCGAGGTGGTCACCACGCAGGGTGTGGAGCTGGGGCGGGTCAGTCATCTGTTCGCCACCGGTGCCAACGATGTCGTGGTGGTGAGGGATGGTTCGCGCGAGCGGCTGATTCCCTTTGTCCAGGGTTCGTACGTGCGTTCGGTGGACTTGTCCGCAGGGCGCATGGTGGTGGACTGGGATCCTGAATTCTGACCTCGCCGGTGGGCAGGGCAACGGGGACAAGGATCATGCGCATCGATGTCGTCAGCCTGTTTCCCGACTTCGTGCGCCAGTGTGCCGCTGTCGGAGTCGTGGGACGCGCGCAGCAACGCGAGTTGTTGCAGGTGGAAGCCTGGAACCCGCGCGACTATGCCATCGACAGGCACCGCAGCGTGGACAGCAGTTCGTATGGCGGCGGTCCGGGCATGGTGATGATGATCGAGCCCTTGCGCACGACCCTGGCGGCCATGCGCGAGGCGGCACCGGAACCGGTGCATCTGGTTTATCTCAGTCCGCAGGGAGCGCGGCTGACGCAGGGCAGGGTGGAGGCGCTGGCGAAACTGCCGCGCATCGGCCTGCTCTGTGGACGTTACGAAGGTGTGGACGAGCGTCTGCTGGCGCACGAAGTCGACGAGGAGCTTTCCATCGGCGATTATGTGCTGTCCGGCGGCGAGCTTGCCGCGGCGGTGATCATCGACGCGGTGGGGCGCTTGCAGGAAGGCGCGTTGAACGACGCGACATCGGCCGAGCAGGATTCATTCTCGGATGGATTGCTCGATTGCCCGCACTATGCAAGACCGGTGCACGATGCGCTGGGTGATGTACCGGACGTGTTGTTGTCTGGTGACCATGCGGCGATCGCCCGCTGGCGCCTCAAGCAATCGCTGGGACGAACCTGGCTGCGCCGACCGGACTTGTTGACACAGCATGCGCTGGATCCTGCATCCCGTGCCCTGCTGGAAGAATTTCGCCGTGAGCATGCTTCACAGCAGCAGGCACGGCACGACGATGCGGCCGAGTGACGACCGCAGTTTTGATACCGCAAAAGTGAACCGACAGGTACGCCATGAACAAGATCATTGAACAGTTCGAATCCGAGCAGATCACCCGCCAACTGCCGGACTTCGGCCCCGGCGATACCGTGGTGGTCAACGTCAAGGTGAAGGAAGGCAGCCGCGAGCGTGTGCAGGCGTTCGAGGGCGTTGTCATCGCCAAGCGCAACCGCGGCCTGCATTCGGCCTTCACCGTGCGCAAGATCTCGCACGGCACGGGCGTGGAGCGCGTGTTCCAGGCGCACAGCCAGCAGATCGAGTCGGTGACGGTCAAGCGCAAGGGCAAGGTGCGCGGCGCCAAGCTGTATTACCTGCGCGGTCTGGAAGGCAAGGCCGCCCGCATCAAGGAAGACATCGCCGCCGCTGCCGCCGCCAAGGCGAGCGCCAAGGCCGCCGCCGCCAAGTAAGTCCTTTCGGCGGCAGGTTGAAAAAGCCCGCGGAGTGATTCGCGGGCTTTTTGTCGGTGAAAGTCCTCGACTCGCCCGGCAAGGACTGGTCTGGAGGAAACCGAAGGCAAGGCACGTTGGCTGCAGTCTGCCCGGGCTTGATGCTGTCTCTTGAGCACATCTTGCATTGATGCAGAATGGCCGGCGGGCAGTGCCCGCCCTACAATCGACGCGCCGTAGGCGGGCACTGCCCGCCGGTCTTGCCGGAGTATCCATTCGAGATCTGATCAAGAGACAGGTCTTGATGCGGGGAACACGAAGCGGGCAGGAGGCGGCATCGCAGCGGAAGCACCCGCCCTGCTTGAATCTGGACGATACCATCCCGCCCTCGGTCCAGGGCTGATGCCACGATGATGCTGACAGCCTTGCCTCGAACAGGTAATGTCATCTTTCCGCAACGCAGCAAAGCGCCATGAATCCATTTCGCTGGTCTTTCCGTGTCAGTTTTCTTGTCGGTTTCCTGGCCTGTGCCGGTTTGCTGGGCTTTGCGCTTTACGCGGAATACGTCTGGCGGATGTTTCCGTGTCCCTTGTGCATTTTTCAGCGGATCGGCTTCATCGTGATGGGCGTGTTCTTCCTGTTCGGCGCGCTGCATGCGCCGCGCGGTGGCACGCGCTGGATTTATGCTGCGGGTGTGTGGCTGGGCGCGGCGTTCGGGATCGCGGTGGCGGCGCGGCACCTGTGGATCCAGTCCCTTCCAGCCGATCAGATTCCGTCCTGCGGGCCCCCGCTGGATTACATGTTCAGCACATTTCCGTTCGCGAAGGCGCTCAGGATGGTCTTCACCGGTTCCGGCGAATGCGCCACGGTGGCGCCGATCCTCGGCTTGCCGATGCCGGCGTGGACCTTGCTGTGGTTCATCGTGCTCGCCGTGCTGACGGCGTTTGCTGTTCGTCGGAGGACGCTGCGCCAATGAGTACCACCAAAACGTTGAACTTGAGTGGTTCGAGCCTCGATACGCCCGGGTCAGGCGTGGCCCCATGGTCGCCCGATTCCTGGCAGCAGCACCCGGCCTTGCAACAGCCCCACTACGACGACCTCGCCGAACTTGCCAGCGCGGGAGTGCACTTGGCCCAGTTGCCGCCGCTGGTCACCTCGTGGGAAGTGCTGGCGCTCAAGCAGGCCATTGCCGAAGCGCAGGAAGGCCAGCGCTTCCTGCTGCAGGGTGGCGACTGTGCCGAGAGCTTTGCCGACTGCACGAGCCCGGTGATTTCCAATCGCCTGAAGGTATTGCTGCAGATGAGCCTGGTGCTGGTGCATGGGCTGAAGAAGCCGGTGCTGCGCGTGGGTCGGTTCGCGGGGCAATATGCCAAACCACGTTCAACCGACACCGAGACCCGCAACGGGTACTCCTTGCCGAGTTTTCGTGGCGACGTGGTCAACAGCCCGGGGTTCACGGCCGAGGAACGACGCCCCGACCCGCAGCGGCTGATCCAGGCGCATGCGCACTCGGCCTTGACCATGAACTTCGTGCGTGCGTTGATCGATGGCGGCTTTGCCGACTTGCGCCATCCAGAGTACTGGGATCTGGCCTGGGTCGAGCACTCGCCGCTGGCCGCCGAGTACCGCCAGATGGTGGCCGCCATCGGTGATTCGTTGCAGTTCATGGAGACGCTGGCCGGGCCGATCGCCGGCTTCTCCAAGGTGGATTTCTTCACCTCGCACGAGGCCTTGCTGTTGCACTACGAACAGGCGTTGACCCGCCAGGTGCCGCGCAACCCTGGCTGGTTCAACCTGTCCACCCACTTCCCGTGGATCGGCATGCGCACGGCGGCGCTGGAAGGCGCGCACGTGGAATATTTCCGCGGCATCCGCAATCCGATTGCGGTGAAGGTGGGTCCTTCGGTGACGCCCGACCAGTTGCTGCCGCTGATCGACGCGCTGAACCCGCAGGATGAGCCGGGTCGACTGACCCTGATCCACCGCATGGGAAACACCGGAATCGCCGCTGCGCTGCCTGCGCTGCTGGATGCAGTGCAGCGCGAGGGGCGGCGCGTGTTGTGGGTGGCCGACCCCATGCACGGCAATACCGAGAGCACGGCCAGAGGACACAAGACGCGGCGTTTCCACAATATCCAGGGCGAGCTGGACCAGGCCTTCGACATCCATGCGGCGGCTGGCACGCGCCTTGGGGGCGTGCATCTGGAGCTGACCGGCGAAGACGTCACCGAGTGCATGGGCGGTGCGCGCGGCCTGAGCGAAGTTGATCTGGATCGTGCCTACAAGTCGATGGTCGATCCGCGGTTGAACTACGAGCAGTCGCTGGAGCTGGCCATGCTGATCGTGCGCAAGTCGGTGAGCGGCAAGCAATCGGGCTGAGGCATGCCGTGCGAGGCCATGGATCGGTCGCCCGCATGCGTTGCCTGATGTATGGCGTCTTCGACTATTCGCAACAGGCATTCCGCAACTGTACCGGCGGACAGGGTACGCTGCCGTCCGAACAGAACACGCAACAGTCGCCCGGCTTGGGGCGCAGTAATGCGCCACAGTGCGGTCAGTCCTGGAAGTACACGCAGGCGTCGGTCGGCATCGTCTCGGTGAAGCGTTGACTGCAGGCCGGACAGGTCAGCGTGCTTTGCAGGATCGGCTCGGGCATGACGGTTCCATTCAGTGTGATGCCGGCGCCACCGGCTGGCCATCCACGGTGTCGAGGAACTTCGGCGCTTGCCACGCCTGGCTGTGCTGCTCGAAGCCGTAGGCGATCGCGATCAAGGTAGGTTCGCTCCACTTCGCGCCGAACCACACGATGCCCACCGGCAGGCCATGCGCCCAGCCGGCGGGGACGGTGATCGACGGATAGCCGGCGACCGCGGCCGGTTGCGAGGCGCCGCCGACGGTGGGGTCGCCGCTGACGATGTGATCGCCCAGCACCGGGTCGGTCATGAAGGCCGGTCCCCACGACGGCGCCAGCAGGGCATCGAGGTGCTGTGCCTTGAGTGCGGCGTCGATGCCTTCGGGTCCGGACAATCGCTTCGCCCGGGCCAGCGCATCCAGGTAGGCCTTGTCGCTGAGCGGACCCTTCTTCTCGGCCTGCTCGAACAGTTCCTGGCCGAACCAGAACATCTCCTCCTTGGCGTGTGCCCGGTCGAACGCGATCAAATCGGCCAGCGTGTGCACGGGCAGGCCGGTACGGGTGGCCAGGTAGGCGTTGAGATCGTGCTTGAAGTCATACATCAGCACGGTCATCTCCGGCCCGCCGAGTTCGTCCAGATGCGGCAGCTTCACCGGGTCCACGATGATCGCGCCTTGCGCCTTCATCGTGGCGATCGCCGCATCGAGCACACGGTCGGCGTTCGGTTCGTTGCTGGCGAGCTGGCGTACCACGCCGATGCGCTTGCCACGCAGGCCATCCGGATCGAGGAAGCGGGTGTAGTCGGTGGCGTGCCGGTCCGCATCGCCGGTGGCCGGATCACGTGGATCGGTGCCGGCGATGGCTGCGAGCAGGGCGACGGCGTCGGCCACGTTGCGCGCCATCGGGCCGGCCGTGTCCTGATTGTGGCTGATCGGCACGATGCCGGCGCGGCTGACCAGCCCCAGGGTGGGCTTGATGCCGACGATGCCGTTCATCGCGGCCGGGCAGATGATCGAGCCGTCGGTCTCGGTGCCGATCGCGACCGTGGCCAGTCCCGCGGCGACCGCCGCCGCCGAGCCCGCACTGGAGCCGCAGGGGTTGCGATCGAGCGCGTGCGGGTTGCGGGTCTGTCCGCCCACGCCGCTCCAGCCGCTGCTGGCATGGCTGGAGCGGAAATTGGCCCATTCACTGAGGTTGGCCTTGCCCAGAATCAGCGCGCCGGACTTGCGTAGCCGCTCGACCAGACCAGCATCGCGCGGTGCCGGCGCGGCGGTCAGCGCCAGCGATCCGGCGGTGGTGTGCATTTGATCACCGGTGTCGATATTGTCCTTGAGCAGCACCGGGATGCCGTACATCGAGTGGTTCGGTTTCACGCCGCCGCGCGCCTGGTCCAGCGCATCGGCCAGTTGCAATGCCTCGGGATTGGTCTCGATGACGGCGCGCAGGGTTGGCCCGGACTGGTCGATGTCCCGGATGCGCTCAAGCAGCTGATCGACCAACTGGCGGGTGTCGAGCGCACCGGTATTCATGCGTTGCTGCAATTGGTCGATGGACGCATACGCAACGTCGTGGGTAGCGGGGCTGGCCGGTTCGGTGGCCCATGCCGGACCGCCGAGTACGGCGGCGGCGAGTGCGACGAGATGGACGACGGAACGATTCACGGTAACCCCCGGGTTCCACGACGCGCTGGGTCGTGTGCAGATTCAAGCTTAGCGCGCACCGCAGCCGGGCGCAGTGGTCACCGGCGTACAATGGGCAAATGATTGCGAACGCTCGCCTGCTTCATGCCAGATCGCTCAGTGTGGCCGCAGTTTTCGTGGCCGCCTGGATCTTCGGCACTTCCGGCCTTGCGGCCGATGCGCCGCAGATTCCCGATACCCTGCAACAGCGCATCGCCGCCTGTGCCACGTGCCACGGAGTACACGGTGAGGGGCGGGCAGCCAGCGGCTATTTCCCGCGTCTGGCTGGCAAGCCGGCGGCCTATCTGGCGCGGCAGATGCAGGACTTCAAGGACGGCCTGCGCAAGTACGCGCCGATGGAATACACGGTGCGCCATCTGAGCCCGGACTACATGCACGAGATCGCCGATTATTTCGCCGCACAACAAGTGCCTTACCGGCGCTCGCCGGTGCCGTTGGTTGCCGCAGCCACCGTGCAACGCGGCGAGCAACTGCTGCGCAAGGGTGATCCTTCGCGCAAGATCCCCGCCTGCGCCGATTGCCATGGCAGCCAGCTGACCGGGGTGGAGCCGTCCACTCCTGGCCTGGTGGGTTTGCCGTACGACTACATCAGTGCGCAGTTGGGCTCGTGGCGTACACACACCCGCGCCACGGTGGCGCCCGATTGCATGGCCGAAGTGGCCAATCGGCTCAGTGAGTCGGACATCACCGCGGTGGCCGCGGCGCTGGCCAGTCGCGAACTCCCCGCTGAAACGCGCGCACAGCCGGCCGGTTCGGTGACGCCGCCGCTGCGCTGCGGCGTGCTGGGTGCCACCGGAGGCACGCCATGAGGCGTGGATGGTGGCTGGCGGTTGTCGCGCTGCTGATTGTGCTGGGTTCGCTCTGGCTGCTGATGGGCCGCGGCGGTGATGCACCCACCTCGCCCGCGGCGAGCGAGGTCAGCGCTGCGACGTTGCGAGATCCCGATCTGATTGCCCGGGGAAAGTATCTCGCCACCGTCGGCGATTGCGCCGGCTGCCACACAGCGCAGGGCGGCGTTCGTTTTGCCGGCGGACGCGCGCTGCCCACGCCATTCGGCAATATCACCGTACCCAACATCACGCCCGATCGCGAGACCGGTCTGGGCCAGTGGAGCTTCGAGGATTTCTGGCGAGCGCTGCATGCGGGCAAGGGGCGTCACGGCGAGTTGCTGTATCCGGCGTTCTCGTACACCTCGTACACCAAGGTGCATCGCGAGGATGTACTGGCCATTTTTGCCTATCTGCAATCGTTGCCTCCGGTCCACCAGCCCGGCGTGGCGACGGCGCTCGACTTCCCCTACAGCCTGCGCCGCAGCCTGATGGCGTGGCGCGCCCTGTACTTCGACGAAGGCGAATACCAGCCCGACCCGGCGCAGTCGGCGCAGTGGAATCGTGGCGCCTACCTGGTGCAGGGCCTGGGTCACTGCAACGAGTGCCATGCCGCGCGCGGTTCACTCGGCGGCATCCCCGACGGCCTTCACCTGACCGGCGGCGAGATTCCGATGCAGGACTGGTATGCACCGGATCTAAGCACGGGGCAGAACGGCGGTCTGCAGGGCTGGAGCGAACAGGACATCGTCGACCTGTTGAAAACCGGCCAGTCGGCGAAGGGTGCGGCGTTCGGCCCGATGGCGGACGTGGTCGTCGGCAGCACCCAGCACATGAGTGATGGCGACCTGCGTGCGATTGCCACCTATCTGGATTCATTGCCGTCGCGCGCGGCGCCAGCGAAACCATCGTGGTTGTCCGCTCCCGACGTGGTCATCGCGCTGGGCGAGAAGATCTATACCAAGCAGTGTGCCGATTGCCACGGCAAGGGCGGGGAAGGCGTCGCCGGGATCTATCCGCCGCTCGACGGCAATGCCGCGATCACCGAGCCCAGCGGCATCAACGCCACGCGAATGGTCCTGTTGGGCGGGTTCGCCCCGGTCACGGCGGGGAACCTGCGGCCGTATTCAATGCCACCATTCGCCCAGCAGCTGAACGACATCGAGGTGTCGGCGGTGGTCAGCTATATCCGGCATGCGTGGACCAACCGTGCCGTGCCGGTGCCGCCGGAACAGGTGGCCAAGTATCGCCACACACCGATCGATTGAGGTCCCGGACTGCAGTCAGCGTGCGTCCATGCTGCGGTACAGCTCGCCCAGGGCAAGCCATGGCGCCAGGCTCCAGTGCCCGCGCGCCTGGCCGGAGGGTGAGGGCAGCACGAACAAGATCGTGTCTTCCAGGGTTTCGTCCTGCAGGCCATGGCTGACGGCGTGGCCGAGGACCGCGCGGGCGGCGTTCTTGCTGGTGAACGCGAGCAGGCGAGGACGGTAGTGCTCGAGCTTGCCGCGCAGCGCATCGACATCGAATGCCTTGCGTGGCAGTTCGGCGTCGTTGCCGCTGTGGCGTTTGGCCAGGTCGGTGAGGCCGATGCCGAGCTGTCGCAGTTGCGGAAACTCGGCGGACGCCAGCACGCGTGGGGTCAGCCCGGCCTGGAACAGCGCACGCCAGAACAGGTTGCCCGGATGCGCGTAATAGGCGCGTTCCGCTGCCGACCGCCTGCTGGCGGCGGTGCCGCAGAACACCAGCCTCAGTCCAGGCTCCAGGAGGTCGGGCAGGATGTGTTGGTCAGCACCGGCCGGCATGCGGATCGAGCAGGAAGTCGGTGAACTGGAAGCGTCCGTCGCGCAGCACCGATTCGCCGCGGCGCAGCTTGAGCGGTTGGTGGAACAGAGGGCCGGCGTAGCTCAGGGTGTGGAATTCGCCGCGCTCGCCACAAGGATCTACACCGGCGGGCAGCGCGTCGAGCAGGGCCGCATCGTACTCGCGGCCACAATAGCTGGCGTCCAGTTGCTGGGTATCCACGCAGCACAACATGGCGCGATGGCCTTCGCCGACGAAGCGGCGCGCAAGCGCGGGCGTATCCTCGCCCCACAGCGGAAACACCGCACGCCAGTTCTCGCGACCAAGCTGGCGCACGCGGTAATCGCGCACGTCTTCGAGGAACAGGTCGCCGAACGCACAATGGCGAATGCCCGGCCAGCGCATGCGCGCCTCGGCCAGGGCTCCGGCGTGCGCCTCCTCGTAAGCCTCGTTGCTGCCCGGCCAGTCCAGCGGCACCTCGATCAGCGGCAGGTCGAGTGCGGCGGTCTGTGCCAGCAGGACTTCGCGCTGTACGTCGTGCGTGGCAATACGGTGGTAGTTGCGGTTGATTGTGGTCAGCAGGCCGACCACCAGCCATGCCGGATCGGCGAGCAGTCGCTCAAGTGCCAGCAGGCAGTCCTTGCCGCCGCTCCAGGCCAGCAGTATCGGGGTGGTCATGCTTGGCACGCTCCAAGGGGATGGGCGGACCTCTGCGGCATTCGGGATGGTCGATCCATGCGAAAGTGAGGCAGATGGCGCCGATAGTCGAGCTATTTTGCAATATCGGCAGGCCCGGGTCGATTTTCGCACGCTGTTCATCGACAGCCTGTATCGGCAGCCGCTATAAAGACAGTCTGTCTCGGGGAGTATGCGGTGAGCGAGGAGATCCTGATCAACGTGACACCGCGCGAAACGCGAGTCGGTGTGGTCGAGAACGGCATGTTGCAGGAGGTGCACGTCGAACGAGCCTCGCGGCGCGGCTATGTCGGCAATATCTACAAGGGCCGCGTGCAGCGCGTGATGCCCGGAATGCAGGCGGCATTTGTCGAGATCGGGCTGGAACGGGCGGCCTTCCTGCATGCCTCGGATATCGTGCGCCCGGCGTTGCCGATGGCCGAAGTCGAGGAATCGAACGGCAACGGCCATGTGCCCTCGATCAGTGAACTGGTGCACGAGGGCCAGGAGATCGTGGTGCAGGTGGTGAAGGATCCGATCAGCACCAAGGGCGCGCGATTGTCGGCGCACCTGTCGATTCCCTCGCGCTACCTGGTGCTGCTGCCCTTTGCACGTACGCTGGGCATCTCCGCCCGGATCGAGGACGAGGAGGAGCGCCAGCGCCTGCGCGACGTGCTGATGTCGCTGATCGGCGAGGATCGGCCCGATGGCGATCGTCTGGGCTACATCGTGCGCACCAACGCCGAAGGCCAGAGCGCGGAGTCGCTGGCCTTCGACGTGACCTATCTGGGCAAGGTGTGGCGGGTGGTGCAGGAAAACATCGCCCGGGCGACGGTGGGCGAGCGCGTGTACGAGGAGCTGTCGCTGCCGCTGCGCAGCCTGCGCGACATGCTCAACGAGGATATCGAGAAGGTGCGGGTGGATTCGCGCGAAACCTTCGAGCGGGTGACCCGGTTCGTGCACAAGTTCATGCCGCAACTGGACGACCGCATCGAACACTACGACGGCGAGCGGCCGATCTTCGATCTGTATGGCGTCGAGGACGAGATGCAGCGTGCCCTGAAGAAGGACGTGCCGCTGAAATCCGGTGGCTACCTGATCGTCGACCAGACCGAGGCAATGACCACGATCGACGTCAACACCGGCGCCTATCTCGGCTCGCGCAATCTGGAGGAGACGGTCTACCGCACCAACCTGGAGGCGGCGCAGGCCGCCGCGCGCCAGCTGCGTCTGCGCAACCTGGGCGGCATCATCATCATCGACTTCATCGACATGAACGATGAGGAGCACAAACGCCAGGTGCTGCGCATGCTCGGCAAGGGCTTGGCGCGCGACCACTCCAAGACCACCGTTTACCCGATGTCCGCGCTGGGCCTGGTCGAGATGACCCGCAAGCGAACCACCGAAAGCCTGGCGCGCCAGTTGTGCGAGCCGTGCCCCGCCTGCAACGGACGCGGCGTTCTGAAGACCGCCGAAACGGTGACTTACGAGATTTTCCGGGAGATCACCCGCGCCGTGCGACAGTTCAATGCGGAGAAGCTGCTGGTCATGGCGAGCCCGCAGGTAGTGAATCGCATTCTCGAGGAAGAGTCTGCCGCCGTCGCCGAATTGGAAGAGTTCATCTCCAAAAGCATACGCTTCCAGGCGGAAGAGCATTATTCGCAGGAACAGTTTGATGTCGTGTTGTTGTAAGTCCGCCCCGGTTGGGTACGCGTGAACAACGTTTGGCGGCGCCGATTGCACGGCTGCACCCGCGGCCTGGGCTGGACCGCGGGCGTGCTGGTGATCCTGTTTGCGGTGTTGGCTGCGTTGGCGCAATTGCTGCTGCCGCTGCTGGCGCGGCATCCGGCGTGGGTGGCCGCACAGCTGAGCCAGCGTCTGCAGCGCCCGGTCGGCTTCGCGTCGATGGAAGGGCGCTGGACTGCATCCGGCCCGGAATTCGTGCTGTACGGCGTGACCGTCGGGCCTGTGTCGGGCGAAAGCGGCGAGGTTTTGCGGCTGCCGAAATCCCGGCTTAAGCTGGATCTCGGCGGCTGGCTGCTGCCCTCGCGGCATCTGCTCAACGTGTACGCGCACGGCTTGCAGCTGGATCTGCTGCACGACGCAGTGGGTTGGCACGTCAACGGCATCGGCGTGGCTGGCGGGGTGGAAGGCCGTCCGTCGTCGCTGGACCGCTTGTCCGTGGATCTGTGGCTGGACGATTTGCGTGTGGTGGTGAACGACGCCGCGCGAGACCAGCACTACACGTTGCTGGCCCCGCAGTTGCGCGTCAGCCTCCACGGCGAGCTGGTCCGCTTCGGGGGCAATTTGCAGCGCGAGGGCGTGAGCGGCGCCAGCGTGCGCGCGGTGGGCAGCTTTGACCAGGATGTCCGCGCCGGCAAACTGTGGGTCAGTGCCGAGGTGGCCCAGCTGCAACCGTTGCTTGATGGCATCGACATGGCGGGCTATACGGTCGACCATGGCGCAGGTCGGCTGAGTGCGTGGCTCGACTGGCGCCACGGAGAGCTGAGCGGCAGCGTGGTGCGTGTCGACCTGGACGTCTTGTCGGTAAGCGCGCCGGCACATGGTACGGCCAGGGTGGCGTCGCTGCATGGCCTGGCCGGAATCCGCCACGCGGGCGACGGCTATCAATTGAGCTGGGCCGGCGACGATGGCAGTGCGGCGGTATTGAGCCTGGAGCATCCCGGCACGCCGCAACTTCGCGTGGACGCGGCCGCGCGCAGGTTGCAATTGGCACCCTTGTTGCCGTGGCTGGCCTTGACGCGGGATCTGGCGCCGCCGCTGGCACGCTGGCTGGGCACGGGACATCCGCGTGGCGAACTAAGTCAGGTTGCGTTGCACTGGACGCGCAGCGAGGGGCTGCGGCAGTTGGTGGTCGGGTTCGATGGCCTGGGCATCGAACCGGTCGACAAGTTCCCCGGAGTCAGCGACCTGCGCGGGGAGTTGCGTGGCGATGGCGAGGCATTCTCGCTGGAGTTGCCGGCGCAGGGCACCACGGTGGAGTTTTCGCACGTATTCCGGGACCCATTCGTGTTGTCGAAGCTGGCCGGGACACTGGCGTTCTGGCCCCAGGATGGTGATTGGCACATCGGTGCCGATACCCTGGATTTCATCGGTGCCGGGTATGCGGGCAGCGTGCGCGGCGAAACGGTGTTGCCGGCGCACGGTGGCGCCCCGTGGCTCGATTTGTACGCCACGCTGGATCATGCCGACGTGCCCGCGGCAAAACTGTTCTGGCCGGTCAACGTGATGTCGCCCGGCACCGTGGAGTGGCTGGACCGTGCGCTGGTGTCGGGCCAGCTAGAGCAGGCACAGGTGCTGGTGCGCGGCGACCTGGCGGACTGGCCGTTCCATCACCACGAGGGGCGCTTCGAGGGGCGTGCGGTGATCCATGACCTCACCCTCGACTACGGCGGGGACTGGCCACGCGCCGAGGGCGTCGATGCGGTAGCCAGCTTCGTCAACAGCGGCATGCTGGTCGAAACCAGCGCCGGCCACTCATTGGGCGTGAAAGCGAACCGCGCCGTGGCGCTGATTCCTGATTTCGGCCAGGCCCTGCTCGATCTCGACGTGCAGGGCAGCGGCAGCGGTGCGAGCCTGCTGGAATTTTCCCGCAAGAGTCCGGTCGCCAGCCATGTAGCCGATACGCTGGCCAAGCTCAAGTTGGGCGGGCAGGGCACATTCGAGTTCCACCTGAGCTTGCCACTGAAGAAAGTCGCAGATGCCCGGCTCGACGGTATTGCGCAGTTGCGGGATGCGGACCTCACCGCCGCTGACTGGAAGCTCGATCTGCAGAAGCTCAACGGGCCGCTGCGCTTCAATCTGCACGGCCTGCAGGTCGGCCCGCTGGATGCCGTGTTCCATGGTCGGCCCTCGCGTCTGCAAATGGGCATTGCCGGCGCCAATCGCGATCCGGCCACGATCCTGTCGGCGACGTTGCGGGGCAGCTATCAGGTGGGCGAACTGGTGCTGGGCTATCCCTCGCTGGCCTGGCTGGGACAGTTTGCGGACGGGCGCAGCGAGTTCAACATCGGTTTTGTGATCGCCCGGCAGCGGGGCACGGATGCACTGGCGCAGACTCTCAGTGTCGATTCGCCGCTCAGCGGCATCGCGTTGCAACTTCCGGCGCCGCTGGACAAGCCCGCCGCGGCCAGCCTTCCGCTGTACCTGAGCATGAGCCTGCCAGTCGAAGGCAGCGACCTGCAACTGGGACTGGGCCAGCTCGTGCGCGGCCGTTTGCGATTACCCGACGAGCTCGGGCGATCGCTGGCAGGCACGCTGGTGTTCGGCGACCGGATGCCGCAAGCCTTGCCGTCACGCGACCTGCGCATCCGCGGCCATACCGCCACGCTGGATGCTACCGGTTGGGTGCAGCGCGTCGTGGGAATCGCTGGTGGCGACGGCCCCGGGCTGGAAAGCCTCGAGGTCGGTGCCGACCAGACGATCTGGTTCGGTCGTCCGCTCGGGCCGATGCAGTTGCGCGCCGCGCCGCTCTCGGGTGTCCTGAACGTGGATCTGGATGGGCCAGCGATGGCTGGTAACATCAAGGTATCGACCGAGGAGCTGGACAAACGCGGCATCACGGCACGTATGCAGCGTTTGTATTGGCCCAAGGACTCCGCCGGGCAGGATGTGGCTTCCGGCGCAAGCCCGGCCGATGGCGCATCAACCCAGGTCGTGGACCAGGTTGCGGCGGTTGCCGACAATCCGGCGATTACCGGGATCAACCCCGCAGCGCTGCCGCCGTTTCATCTGTGGGTGCGCGACCTGCGGCTGGGCGATGCACAACTCGGCGAGGCGCGGCTGGAAACCTGGCCCACGTCCAGGGGCATGCGCATCGAGCAATTGCAGGCTTTGTCCAAGCGGGTGCAGATCACCGCCAGCGGCGACTGGGATGGCACCGCCAGCGACAACCATACGCGCATGCGGATCAACTTCTCGGCCGAGGATCTCGGCGCGATGCTGACGGCATTCGGCTACAACGGGCTGGTCGAAGGTGGCAAGACCCACGACGAGCTGGATGCCAGCTGGCCAGGCAGTCCCAGCGCACTGTCGCTGGCCACGATGGATGGCACGCTGAGCGTACGCGTCAGCGACGGCCGTATTCCCGAGGCCAGTTCGCCCGGCATGGGTCGTCTGCTCGGCCTGGTATCGCTGGCCGAACTGCCACGCCGGCTTACCCTGGATTTCGGCGACGTATTCGGCAAGGGGCTGGGTTTCGATTCGATCACCGGGGATTTCCGCCTGTCCAATGGCAATGCCACCACCGACAACCTGGTGATCGACGGGCCGGCGGCCAACATCACCATCACCGGCCGTACCGGCGTGCGCACCCGCGACTACGATCAGCAGATGCGCGTGGTGCCGCATGTCGGCAACAGCTTGCCTGTGGTCGGTGCGGTCGTGGGTGGACCGATCGGTGCAGCGGCCGGTTTCGCGATGCAGGGATTGCTCGGCAAGGGTCTGAATCGGGCAGCCAGCGCGCGCTACCAGATCACCGGCAGTTGGGATGATCCGAAGATAACCCTGATCGAAAGGCATGACGTGCTGACGCCACCGGCCCCGCCCCTGCTCAATCCGGCCGTCCCCGCGCCGGCGACCAGCCTGCCGGCAAGCCCGGCCAGCGCCGCACCACCAGCGGCCAGCTCCGTCCGCCGTTAGCTCGGTCGACTTCCTCGCCTGTTCCATACATGACCTGGAGCCCGGACGTGCCGCTTTAAAGTAGCCGCCCGCAGCCCCATGTGGGACAGTTGCGGATTGATCACAAAAAGCCGAGCCCATGGATTCCCTGATTTCTCTCGCCGAAAGCAAGCTGTTGTCCCCCGGTGGTATCGCCACCGGCGACCTCGATCGCGTCTTTGTCCAGCTGATGGGCCCGTCGATCGACGCGGCGGATTTGTACTTCCAGCATTCGCGCAGCGAGTCGTGGACGCTGGAGGAGGGTATCGTCAAGGACGGCAACCACTCGATCGAGCAGGGCGTGGGCGTGCGCGCGATGTCCGGCGAGAAGACCGGCTTTGCCTATTCCGACGAAATCGTGCTGCCGCAGTTGCTGCAAGCCTCCAGAGCCGCGCGCGCGATCGCCCACGACGGCAACGGCGCCGGCAAGCCGCTGGCGCTGTACAACGCCCGCGCGCTGTATCCGGCGATCGACCCGGTCGAGAGCCTGCCCAATCCCGACAAGATCGCCTTGCTGCGCGAGGTCGATGCGTATGCGCGCTCACGCGACCCACGCATCAAGCAGGTCATCGTCAGCCTGGCCGCGACCATGGACACCATCCTGATCGCCGCCTCCGACGGCACCCTGGCTGCGGACGTGCGTCCGCTGGTGCGCATCAACGTGCAGGTGATCGCCGAGGCGAATGGCCGCCGCGAACAGGGTTATTCCGGCGGTGGCGGTCGTTACGGTTACCGCGAGCTGATCGACAATGGTCGCGCGCTCGCCTTCGCCGACGAAGCCGTGCGCCAGGCGCTGGTCAACCTCGAGTCGGTCGACGCCCCCGCCGGCCAGATGACCGTGGTACTCGGCCCGGGCTGGCCCGGCGTGCTGCTGCACGAGGCGATCGGCCACGGCCTGGAGGGCGACTTCAACCGCAAGGGCAGCTCCGCGTTCTCCGGCCGCATTGGCCAGCGCGTGGCCGCCAAAGGCGTCACCATCGTCGACGACGGCACCCTGGTCGGCCGTCGCGGCTCGCTCAGCATCGACGACGAAGGCACGGCCACCGAGTGCACCACCCTGATCGAGGACGGCATCCTCAAGGGCTACATGCAGGACAAGTTGAACGCGCGCCTGATGGGCATGGCGCCCACTGGCAACGGTCGCCGCGAATCGTTCGCCGCGCTACCGATGCCGCGCATGACCAACACCTACATGCTCGCCGGCCAGCATGACCCGGCCGAAATCATCCGCTCGGTCAAGAAAGGCCTGTACGCGCCGAACTTCGGTGGTGGGCAGGTCGACATCACCAACGGCAAGTTCACCTTCTCCGCCTCCGAGGCCTACCTGATCGAGGACGGCAGGATCACCCGTCCGGTGAAGGGCGCGACCCTGATCGGCAGCGGTCCCGACGTTCTGAACCGCGTTTCGATGATCGGCAATGACCTGGCGCTGGATAAAGGCGTGGGCGTTTGCGGCAAGGACGGGCAGAGCGTGCCGGTGGGCGTGGGTCAGCCGACCTTGAAGATTGATTCGATGACGGTGGGCGGGACGGCTTCGTAGGGAGGTTTGCGTCTCTCCCGGGCGCCTCGGATTCGATCCGGGCAGACGGCTTGATCGGACTATTGCCGTCACGGCGGATCGGCGGCGGTAGCCACGCCGCTGACCCGGACCGGATCCGATGCGCTCCGCGCCTGCTGTCGTCTGCCGCCGCCCAGGGTCATCTGCGGGCGATGGCCATGATCAACGCGAGAAGCGGTGTACCCACGCCACGTACTTGTCGACGAAACCCTGCAGGAACTTCCGCGTCCCATCGCTGGCAATGCTGCCGTCGGCGGCAATCAACTCGTCCTTGAAGTGGATGAACACCTCCGGTTGCGCCAGCACCGGCACGTCCAGGTAGGTCAGTACGTTGCGCAGATGTTGCTGCGCCATGGAGGTGCCGGGAGCGCCGATCGAGGCGCCGATCACGCCCGCGGGTTTGCCGGCGAACGAATTGGTGCCCCACGGACGCGAAGCGAGGTCGATCGCATTCTTCAGCACGCCCGGGATCGAGCGATTGTATTCGGGGGTGACAAACAACAGGCCGTCGACCGCTTCGATCTCCTTCTTCAGCCGGGTGGCGACGGCGGGATAGGCCGCATCGAGATCCTGCGAGTACAGCGGCAGGTCGTTGATCTGTACGTGATCGAAGTCGAATTCGGCGGGCGCAAGCTTCTCCACCGCACGGGCGAGCCGGCGATTGAACGAGTCCATGCGCAGGCTGCCCACGAAGACGGCGATCTTGATCTGGCTCATCTCGGACTCCTCGACAAGAGACGCAAGGATGGACGTACACGGGTTAAACCGGGATGAACTCTGCTGCAATCAGCGCTGCAGCATGTACTCTTTGGAGCTGGCTGCAGTCGCAGCTTGCCGACAAACTTCACCAGCGAACGGACCTCATGCAGAGTATTGAAACCCTGATCGACGATGCCTTCGAGCGGCGCAATGAACTGACCCCTGCGGAGATCGAAACCGATCTTCGCCCCGCCCTCGACCGGGTGTTCGGCCTGCTCGAGGCCGGCGAGCGTCGCGTCGCCGAACCGGATGGCGATGGCGGCTGGCGCGTGAACCAGTGGATCAAGAAAGCCGTGCTGCTGTATTTCCGCATCAGCGCCAACCAGGTGGTCGATGGCGGCGCGGCGCAGGCGTTCGACAAGGTGCCGCTGCGTTTTGCGCATGGCAATGACGACGAACTGCAGCAACTCGGGGCACGCGTGGTGCCCGGCGCACTGGTTCGCCGTGGTGCACACATCGCGAAGGACGCGGTGCTGATGCCCAGCTACGTGAACATCGGCGCCTACGTGGGTGCCGGCACGATGGTCGATACCTGGGCCACGGTGGGGTCGTGCGCGCAGATCGGCGCCAGCGTGCACCTGTCCGGCGGCGTCGGGATCGGCGGCGTGCTGGAGCCATTGCAGGCCACCCCCACCATCATCGAGGACAACTGTTTCATCGGCGCGCGCTCGGAAGTGGTCGAGGGCGTGGTGGTGGAGCGCGGCAGCGTCATCGGCATGGGCGTGTTCCTGGGCCAGTCCACCCGCATCTACAACCGTGCCACCGGCAAAGTGGCCTACGGCCGCGTGCCGGCCGGCAGCGTGGTGGTAGCTGGCAGCCTGCCCGCGAAGGACGGCAGCCACAGCCTGTACGCGGCGATCATCGTCAAGCAGGTGGACGCGAAGACGCGCGGCAAGACCAGCATCAACGAACTGCTGCGGAGCGGCGAATGAACCCCACGCTGTATGGACTGCCCACTTGTGACACTTGCCGCAAGGCACGCAACTGGCTGGTCCGCTTCGAGGTGGCGCACGACTTCGTCGACTACCGTGCCAACCCGGTGCCGGCCGCGACACTGAAAGACTGGGCGGCGCAGCTCGGTGGCTGGGAGAAACTGGTGAACAAGTCCTCCACCACCTGGCGCAACCTGCTGCCGCAGCGCAAGAATCCGGGTAGCGATCCGGAGTGGACCTTGCTGCTCAAGGAGTATCCGGCGTTGATCCGCCGCCCGGTGGTGGTGCAGGGCGACGGCGTGGTCAGCGTGGGCTTCTCCGACAACGCGTTCAAAAAGCTGTTCGGACGCTGAGATGGGCAGTCATCGAGCACGACGGTTTCGCAGCAACCTGCGCATCGAGCGCGACAATGCGGCGCTTTACGCACGTCTGGCCGAGCTGGCTACGGACGCACGGCTGAGTCGCGCATACCGTCGCATTGCCGCCGGCGAGCAGGCCAATGCGCAGTTCTGGGAGTCGCACCTGCGCGAGTTGGGCGAGGCGGTGCCGCCGGCTCGCATCGGTTTGCGTGTACGCGCCCTGAGCTGGTTCGCGCGACGCTTCGGCACGGAGTTCGTGATGCCGACGGTGGTGCGGTTGGAACACGCCGATCACGAGGCCACGCCGGTCGATCGCAGTGGCCATCGCGATCACTTCGGCCCAGAACAAGGGGTCGTTCCGGATGATCATCGGCATCGCGTGCAGAGCGGCAACACGTTGCGCGCGGCGGTGCTGGGTGCCAACGACGGGCTGGTGTCCAACGTCAGCCTGGTGATGGGTATGGCCGGTGCCGCCACCGGTGACCGCGCCGTGCTGCTCGCGGGTCTGGCCGGACTGGTTGCCGGCGCCTGCTCGATGGCGCTGGGTGAATGGCTGTCGGTCAACAGTTCGCGCGAGTTCTACCAGGCGCAGATCACCGAGCGTGCCGAGCGTCTGGCGGTGGCGCCGGAGGACGGGCTTGAGCACATCGCCGACATCTACCGCGGGAAGGGGGTGGCGCCGGTCGCAGCCAAGCAACTGGCCGGGCACATCGCCAAAACGCCACGGGCGGCCCTGGACATGCTGGTGCGCGAGGACCTCGGCGTGGATCCGGGGGAGCTGGGTGGTTCGGCCTGGGGTGCGGCCATTTCGTCGTTCATCCTGTTCGCCTGCGGCGCGTTCTTTCCGGTGGCGCCGTACTTCGTGCTGGGTGGCCAGGCCGCCCTGCTTGCCAGCGCGTGTTCCACGGCCGCAGGACTGGCCCTGATCGGCATCGGTACCTCGTTGTTCACCGGCCGCGGCATGCTGTTCTCGATCGCACGCCAGTTCGCCATCACTGCCGCGGCGGCGGCGCTGACTTACGGCGTGGGCCATCTGTTGGGCGTGGTGCTGACCTAGCTTGTTATGCTGCGCCAGTGTCTTCCACATCGCTTCGCGTCCGAGTGCCCATGTCCGAAGTTCTTGATCTCGCCTGTGACCTGATCCGCCGCCGCTCGATGACGCCGGAGGATGCCGGCTGCCAGTCATTGATCGGTGCGCGGCTGGAACGGGCCGGATTCCGGGTGCAGCGCCTGCGCTACGGCGAGGTCGACAACTTGTGGGTCACGCACGGAACGGATGCCCCGACCCTGGTGTTCCTCGGTCACACTGACGTGGTGCCCAGCGGACCGGAGTCGGACTGGCAAAGCCCGCCGTTCGAGCCGATCGTTCGCGATGGCCTTCTATACGGCCGTGGCGCCGCCGACATGAAGGGCTCGGTGGCGGCGATGGTGGTGGCACTGGAGCAGTTCGTGGCGGCGCAGCCAAATCACCCGGGCCGAGTCGGTTTGCTGCTGACCAGCGACGAGGAAGGGCCGACCAATCTGGACGGTGTGCGCAAGGTTGCCGAACATTTTCGAAGCACCGGCGAGCGCATCGACTGGTGCGTGGTGGGCGAGCCGTCGTCGATGAAACGGCTGGGCGACTTGATTCGGGTCGGCCGGCGTGGCTCGCTGTCCGCTACGCTGACCGTACGCGGCGTGCAAGGGCATGTGGCCTATCCGGAGAAGGCGCTCAACCCGATCCATGCATTTGCGCCGGCACTGGCTGCACTCGCTGCCGAATGCTGGGACGATGGCAATGCGGACTTTCCGCCGACCTCGTTCCAGGTCTCCAACCTCAACGCCGGCACCGGCGCAAGCAACGTCATCCCGGGCACGCTGACTGCGCTGATGAACTTCCGTTACAGCACCGCCAGCACGGCCGACCAGTTGCGCCAGCGCAGCGAAGCGATCCTGCAACAGCATGGGCTGGACTACACGGTGGAGTGGAATCTCTCCGGCGAACCCTTCCTCACTCCGCCTGGCGGCCGCTTGCGCGAGACCGTGGTCGCGGTCTGCCGCGAGCTCTGCGGCATCGAACCGGAGCAGAGTACTGGCGGCGGTACTTCGGATGGTCGCTTCATTGCCCCGCTTGGCGTCGAAGTGGTGGAGCTGGGGCCGGTCAACGCCACTATCCACAAGGTGGATGAATGCGTGGCGCTGGATGAGCTTGAGCAGTTGCCGCAGTTGTATCGCGCGGTGTGCGAACGCTTGTTGCGTTAGCGGCCTTGCTGTCTGGCGCAGGCGGATCGGCGCCAGCACCGGTGGGCGGTTCTGCCGGGATCGTGGTCATGGGGTTTCATTGTGTCGCCGGTTGCAATGTCAGCGTGTGCTCGGTCTTGCCGGGCAGCAGCGGGGTGGGACGGCCGTTGACCCAGTCCTCGTGTCCGGCACCGAAGAACGGCGACAGCGGGTGGCCGCTCTGGCCGCCAGGCATTTCCAGAATGCCCTGCGCCTCGTGGCCGGGCGACACGTTCATGCGCTCGGAGGCGCCGAAGCCGGGTCTGGCGATGCGCGGCATGTTGTCGTCGCCCGGCAGTGGCTGATCGGGCATATTGATGTATCGGGCCAGCCACGCGGGCAGCGCGGCGGACAGCGGATGCTTGATGTCGCTGCGATTCAATTCGCCCCAGCTGCGGGCAGCCAGTCCGCCGGGTCGCTGGCCGAGGTCATGCACCACCTTGCGGGCGGCATCGACGAGCAGAGCATGCCAGTTGGCGTATTTCGGGTCGAGCAGCCATGCGGGCTGTTGCCGGATCAGCGTCCAGACTGCCGCTTCGGCGCTGTTCTGGTCCGGCCAGCTGAAGTCGGGGTGCTGCTGCCTGATCCGTGCCGCAAACGGCGCGAGCACTGCCATGCTGACCTGGTTGCGGAAGGCGCGCACCAGCCGGTAGTCGACGCTGTCGACAGCGGCGTGCCCACGCCAGACGTGGGTGAGCTGGCGCAGCTGTTGCAGTGCCGGGTCCTTGTTGTCGGCCAGGGTTCGCTGCAACAACTGTTGCCAGCGCGTGAGGAATACGGCGCGGTCGTCGAGCTGGATATCCAGCAGATCGGCGGGGGCGAAACTGACGCGCGCGTGCAGGTCGTCGCGGATCTGCCGGGCGCGTGCGCCCAGGTCGTGGCCGCCGTCGCCGGGCAGGGCCAGGGCGGCACCATCGATGGTGCGGTTGTTGGCCGTCCATAGCCGGCCCTCGGTGGGATGCTCGATGCGCGGATATTGCGCTGGCGTGGCCCAGCCCTGCCAACCGCTGCCGGGCTTCGACCAGTCCGAGGGCTGCAGTGGGTCGATCCCGACCCGCAACGGGATGCTGTTGCCCACGATCGTCCAGCCGATCTGGCCGGCGCTGTCGGCGACCAGCAGGTTCTGTGGCGGCATGCCAAGTCGCGGTGCCAGTTGCAAGGCGCTGGCGACGTCCGGCACGTGCTCCATCTTCATCAGGTCGAGGTTGTAGGCTCGCGGAAATTGCGCGATCCAGGCCAATGCCAGCGGCGTGCCGTCGGTGTCCCGGGCCATGATCGGCCCCCATTGGGTGTCCTCGACCTCTAGGATGGTGTCCGGCTGGCCCTTGACCTGGATGTGTTCTTGATGGGTTTCAATCGACGCCCAGCCATCGGGCACCTTGTAGCGGCCCGGATCGGCCGGATCGCGTTGTACGCGTACCCAGTCGGCCCAGTCGCCGTAGCTGTTGGTGAAACCCCAGGCTACCTGGCCGTTGGTGCCGATGATGATGGCCGGGGTGCCGGGCAGGCTGACGCCGTTGATGTCGCGCTGGCCGTGTGGTGCGCTTGGATCGGGGTAGCGCAGGCGGGTGCGGAACCAGATGTTCGGCACGCGCAGGCCCAGGTGCATGTCGTTGGCCAGTATCGCTGCGCCGTTGCGGGTAAGCGTACTTGCGACCGCGAAATTGTTGCTGCCGGGGCGTGGCGCGCCCAGCGCCGGAACCAGTGCGACGGTCAGGCCGGTCGACGCAACGGCAGCCGGCAACTGGCGCAGGTCGAGCACGTTGGCGCCGGGTACCACCGGCGAGCGCGACAACCGGCCGCTCAGCGGTGCTTCCCAGTCGGGATCGGGCGCCAGCAGGAAGTCCACCAGCGGGTCGGGCAGTACCGAATGCATCTGCGCCATGCGCAGTTCGCGTTCATTGCGGCCATCGCTGTTGAGATCCAGGTACATCGACGCGATCACCAGGATGCTGTCCTGCGGACGCCACGGTTGCGGCTTGCTGCCCAGCAGCAGGTAGGCCCACGGCCTCGCCGACAGGTCGGCCAGCCCGGCATTGACGCCTGCGCAATACTGGTCGAGTGTCTGTTTTGGGGCCTCCGGCAACTGCGCATAGACTGCATTGGCGACCGCGCGCAGGCGGTGGCGACGATGGTTGAGGTCGGTCGGCAAGGTAACCGGTCCGATCAGGGCGGACAGCTCGCCGGCGCTCGTCCGTCGCATCAGATCCATCTCGAAGTAGCGCTCCTGCGCGTGCACATAGCCCATGCCGTAGCTGATATCGTCGCGGTTGCTGCCCTCGATGGTGGCCGTGCCCAACGCGTCACGGCTGATGCTGACGCTGGCCTCCAGGCCTGGCAGCTTGAGTTGGCCATCCAGGCGCGGGCGACTGCCGGCCAGCAGCCACCACGCTGCAGCGAAGGCGATCAGCAATAGCGCCAGCAGGGCCAGCAAGGTAGCGCGAAGGATGCGCCAACGGCGTGTCGTCATGGAGCGTGGCCTTGGGTTACCGGATATGGGTCAGGGCTTTGCAAACACGGCAAAGATACCGGCATATGGCCTGACCATGAAGGCGGGTGCGCCAGCATAGTCCTCGCCCTCGACATAGAACTGCGAGATGCTGCCGTCCAGGTACAAGGCATCGCGACAACCCAGTTTGTCGCGGAACAGCCGCCCGAAGGTGTGGAAATTCACCGGCGCCTCGCTGACTGCAAAGACCACTTCGCGAGGCGATTTGGCGCACACGCCGCTGCGCCATTTCAGGCTGGAGGAGTCGCCGATGAACTGCTCGTTGAGCTTGCCGTCGATCAGCAGCATCGGGCCGGACTGGGTAGCCTGTTGCGCCATCTTGCCGTCGGCCTTGAAAGCAGCGCTGGTGCGCACTGCGGCATGGCCATCCGGGTAGATCACGAACACGCCGTTCGGCAGCAGCGAGAAGTTGCCCGAGGCCGGGTTGCCGTGCGCCAGGTTCAGCGGCACCACGGTCTTGCCATCCTCCACATACAACCCGAGCGGCGCAAACTTGCGGTCGTAGATGCCGGCATTGGCGGCAAACAGCAGCCGCTGGCCGCGCGTCTCGCCCCACTGGCGCAGGCTCTCGATGCTGCCGAACGGTTGCTCATCCTGCGGGTTGCGCCAGTACAGACCGAGCTGCTCGTGTGTCAGGTCGATGTGCACCACGCGATAGTTCTGCCCTTCGAACGCCAGCCTGCTGCTGTCCAGCGCCTGCGCCTTGCCCGCACAGGCGGCCAGGCCAGTCAGCAGCATGACCAGCAGCAACCAACGCAACAGCAAGCATCGGGACGGGCGCAAAGACAGATACGAAGCGGGGGAAACCATGCACCGATGGTCGCCGGCCAGCGGTGTCGACGCAAGCCCGGCGTTTGCTCGTTCTGCTGAACCGGGCGAGGATGCGCAGCTGTCGTTAAACTCGGGTTTTTGCCGCGAGCCAACGATGCCGTACACGCCGATCGTCGCTACCCTGGGTTATGTGTTGTCACCTGACCGCAAGCAGGTGCTTATGATCCATCGCAATGCGCGGGCGGACGACCAGCATCTGGGCAAGTACAACGGTCTCGGCGGCAAGATGGAGCCGGGCGAGGATATCGCCACCTGCATGCGGCGCGAGATTCTGGAAGAGGCAGGCATCACCTGCGACTCGATGCAGTTGCGCGGCACGCTGAACTGGCCGGGCTTCGGCAAGCAAGGCGAGGACTGGCTGGGTTTCATCTTCGTGATCGACCGCTACAGCGGCACGCCGCTGGCCGCCAATCCCGAGGGAACACTGAAATGGGTGGCGTTGGATCGGCTGATGGAGCTGCCGATGTGGGAAGGTGACCGCCATTTCCTGCCGCTGGTGTTCGACGCCGATCCGCAGCCGTTCCACGGCGTGATGCCGTACAAGGATGGCCGCATGCAGTCGTGGACTTTCAGCCGCGCATAGCCTTCGCGAAGCCCTGTTTCCTGGTCACGCCTTGCGTTGATGCAGAAGGCCGGCGGGCAGTGCCCGCCCTACCATCGCCGCGCCGTAGGGGGCAGTGCCCGCCGGCTCTCGCCGCGGTATCCAATCGAGATCTGATCAAGAGACAGCGTGAAGCTGGGGCCGTGATGTTTATGGTACGTCGGCCAACCACGCCGGGCTGGAAAATCGCTCGTGCGCCAGTGTTTCGGCGCGTGCCAGTTCGTCGGCACGCAGGCCATCGCTGGTGAGCCCGTGGCGGTGGCGAAAGGTGTCGATCATCCTTTCGATCACCGCTTCGCGTGGCAGACCGGTCTGGCTGCGTAGCGGGTCGACCCGCTTGGCGGCACTGGTCGTGCCCTTGTCGGACAGCTTCTCGCGACCGATGCGCAGCACCTCGAGCATCTTCTGCGCATCGATGTCGTAGGCCATGGTGACGTGGTGCAACACCGCGCCGCCACGGTGGGCCTGCGCGGCGCCGGCAATCTTCCCGCCTTCGGAGGTGATGTCGTTGAGCGGCTGATACCACGCCTTGATGCCAAGCGTGCCCAGTGCCTCGATCACCCACTCGTCCAGCAGCGCATAGGCCTGCTGGAAGGACATGCCCTTGATCAGCGACAGCGGCGCATAGATCGAATAGGTGATCGTGTTGCCCGGTTCGATGAACATCGCGCCGCCGCCGGATACCCGCCGCACTACCTCGATGCCGTGCCGGTGCGCGGCGTCCAAGTCGACCTCGTTGCGCAGCGACTGGAAGCGGCCGATCACCACGGCCGGGCTGGCCCATTCCCACACGCGCAGGGTCGGTGGGCGAAACCCGGCGCCGACATCGTGCACCAGCACGTCGTCCAGCGCCATGTGCAGGCCCGGCGACTGGGGTGCCGTGTGGACCAACTGCCAGTCATGATCGCGCCATTTGCTGCGCATCATGTTGCGGGGTTCCCGTGCACGGCACGCTGGACTGCCACCGCAACCGCTTCGGCCGAAATGCCGTACATCATGACTTCGCTACCCAGCGCCGCATTGATGGCGGCGGTGAGCTCGGCCTGGCTGGCATCTGCGGGTTGGCCGCAGAGCGCGTGGTTCATGGCATCCAGTGCGCTGTCCGGCTCGAGGAAGAAGTCGCCGCTGAGCTGCACCGCCGCGAGCCGGGCGTCGAGCACGTGCAGGTCGATCACCACCAGCTTGCCGCCGGGCATCTTGTATTCACCGTGCATTGAAAGCGTTTGTTGCGCCATCCAGCGATTATACCGCGGTCAATGGCCGCGATCGTGGAAGTCGCTGGTGCCGCCGCTGATCGTGAAGTTGATGCCGCCGCTGGGTTCGTCGCAGCTGCCGAATGCCTGGCTGACACTGACCGTGCCGGTCTGGTAATTGCCGCTCACGTGGCGACCGCTACCCACACCCACGCCGACGCTGCCGTGTACTTGCGGCTTGTTGTAGGTGGAATCATCGCAAGGTGGCTTGGCGTCGGTGGCGACCTCGGTATTGCCCATGCGGCCGCTGGTGTCGCCGTAATACACGCCCGGCGCACTGCTGGTAGGGCTGACGGCGGCGCTGGGGGGAGCGCCAGCGGTGCTGCTGGACGCGGGCAGCTCGCCGGGCGGCAGCTTGAGGTTCAGGGGCTGTGCGGCCGTCTGCGCCCATGCCGGACTGGTCAGCAGGATGGCCAGCAGTGCGGGGAGAAACCGTTGGATATGCATGAGTACTCCGGGTTGTCACGTGTTCGACGCGCAATATCGCGTTCGCGTGCACCTCCCTGTTGGAAAGGCCGGGCGCCGACAAGTTCATTCCGCCCGGATCCTGCCTCTTGCCTGGATGGTAGGCGCTTTCCCGGACACCAACCTGATCGGTTTCGAACCTCAGCTGCCAAAAGCCCCTTGCAGGTAAGTTTTCTCTTGAGTACATCTTGCGTTGGTGTTGAAGAGCGGCGGGCAGTGCCCGCCCTACGGCGCGGGGTTGGTTGGGTGGGCACGGCCCGCCGCTCTTGTCGCGGCATTCAATCGAGATCTGATCAACAGACAGTGCGGATGAGAGGGGTTGGGACCAGGGTTTGGATGGCGCGAACTGTGGTCAAACCGTGACTCTACGCTTCATTCGTACCCTCATCCGGCGCTGCGCATCACCTTCACCCACTGGTCTCGATCCGCTCGACCCGCCGCAGCCCGCGCGGCAGCAGCCCGCCGCGGCTGGCGCGGTTGCCGCCGTATTCGACCAGGTCCGACCACTTCAGCGTGAGTTTGCGCTGGCCGGCGTACATGGTGACCTCGCCCTTGCCTTCACTGACCACGGCTATGCCGGCCACGCGTTCGGCGCCGCTGGTGAGCTTGGCTTTCGGGATCTCGATCAGCTTGTTGCCCTTGCCCTTGTCCAGCTCGGGCAATTCGGCGACCGAGAACATCAGCAGATGGCCTTCGGTGGTGACCACCACGATGCGGTCGCGTGCCGGATCGGTGCTGATCTGTGGAGCCAGCACTTTTGCCTTGTCGGTGAGGCTGATGATCTGCTTGCCCGCTTTCTGCCGGCTGGTGAGCGCCTCGAAGCGGGTCACGAAACCGTAGCCGAAGTCGCTGGCCAGGATCAGCCGCGTGTCGTTGTCCCCGGCGATGACAGCGTCGAAACTGGCGCCCGAGGCCGGACTGAAGCGGCCGGTGAGCGGTTCGCCGTTGCCGCGTGCCGAGGGCAGGGTGTGTGCGAGCGTGGAGTAGGCGCGACCGGTGGAGTCGATGAACGCGACCTGCTGGGTGGTGCGTGCCTTGACCGCGGCGAGCAGGCTGTCGCCTTCGCGGTAGTTCAGGCCCTCGGCGTCGACATCGTGGCCCTTGGCGGCGCGTGCCCAACCTTTCTGCGAGAGCACCACGGTGACCGGTTCGCTGGCCACCAGCGCGCTCTCGTCCAGCGCGTGAGCCACTTCGCGCTCGACCAGCGGCGAGCGACGCGCGTCGCCGAACCTGGTTGCGTCGGCGCGCAGTTCGTCCTTGATCAGGCCTTTCAGCTTGGTCGGCGATTTCAGCAGCACGTTGATGCGCGCACGCTCCTCTTCGAGCTGGTCCGCCTCGGCGGTGATCTTCATCTCTTCCAGCCGCGCCAGTTGGCGCAGGCGGGTTTCCAGGATGTAGTCGGTCTGCTCCTCGCTCAGCTTGAAGCGCGCCATCAGCACCGGTTTGGGCTCGTCCTCGGTGCGCACGATGCGGATCACCTCGTCGAGGTTCAGATACGCGATGCGCAGGCCTTCGAGCAGGTGCAGGCGGCGTTCGACCTTGGCCAGGCGATGGTTCAGCCGGCGCGTTACCGTCGTAGTACGGAAGCTCAGCCATTCGGTGAGGATGCGCTTGAGGTCCTTGACCTGCGGGCGCCCGTCCAGGCCAATCATGTTGAGGTTGACGCGGAAACTTTTTTCCAGATCCGTGGTGGCGAACAGATGCTGCATGGTCTCGTCGGCATCGACGCGGTTGGAACGCGGCACGATCACCAGGCGGGTGGGGTTCTCGTGATCGGACTCGTCGCGCAGATCCTCGATCATCGGCAGCTTTTTGGCGCGCATCTGCGCCGCGATCTGCTCCAGGATTTTCGATGGGCTGACCTGATGCGGCAGTGCCGTGATCACGATGTTGCCTTCCTCGCGCTGATATACCGCGCGGGCGCGCACCGAGCCGCCGCCGGTCTGGTAGATCGCCAGCAGATCGGCGCGCGGGGTGATGATCTCCGCTTCGGTCGGATAGTCCGGGCCGGGCACGTGTTCGCACAGCTCGGCCACCGTGGCGTTCGGCTCGTCCAGCAGACGGATGCAGGCGGTGACCATTTCACGCAGGTTGTGCGGCGGGATGTCGGTGGCCATGCCCACCGCAATACCCATCGAGCCATTCAGCAGCACGTGTGGCACGCGTGCCGGCAGCCAGCTGGGTTCTTCCAGCGTGCCGTCGAAGTTTGGCACCCAATCGACCGTGCCCTGGCTCAATTCGCCCAGCAGCGCCTCGGCGATCGGGCTGAGCCTGGACTCGGTGTAGCGCATCGCCGCGAAGCTCTTGGGGTCGTCCGGCGAGCCGAAGTTGCCCTGGCCATTGACCAGCGGATAGCGGTACGAGAACGGCTGCGCCATCAGCACCATCGCTTCGTAGCTGGAGCTGTCGCCGTGCGGATGGAACTTGCCGATCACGTCACCGATGGTGCGCGCGGATTTCTTCGGCTTGGCGGTGGCGTTCAGGCCCAGCTCGCTCATCGCGTAGATGATGCGACGCTGCACCGGCTTCAGCCCGTCGCCGACAAACGGCAGGGCACGATCCAGCACCACATACATCGAATAGTCGAGATAGGCCCGCTCGGCGTATTCCTTGAGCGGGATCTGTTCGTAATTGGCTTGCAGGTTCATGCGCTACATCTTGGAAAGTGGTGCGCGAAGCGCGGATAACCGGACGATGGTGCCAGAAAGCGTCCTTTACTTGTAGGAGCCCGCTCGCGGGCGATGCTTTTTGGCCGGGAATCGGGGCTCGGGATTCACGAGCGCGGGAACATCGCCCACGAGGGGTCATTGACGGTCGACTTCGATGCCCAGTTTCTTCAACTGCATCTGCACGCTGTCCGGCCCGGCCAGGTGGGCGGCTCCGACGGCGATGAAGATCGTGCCGGGAGACTTCAGCAAGGCGGCAATTTCCGTGGCCCAGGCCTGATTGCGCTCAACCAGCAGACGCTGATGGAGGGCCGGGCTTTGTTGGCGCATGTCCTCGTCTTCGATGCTGGCGATGCGGTCGGTATCGCCGGCTTTCCAGGCGTCAATCAATTCGGTCAGTTCGGCCGGACCCTTGTCGATTTCGTTGAGAGTCGAGCGCAGAAAGGCCAGTTGCATGGCATCAGGCATGTCGGCCAGCAGGCGGATCTGCTGCTCGGCGGTTTCCAGCCCGAGTACCTCCTTGCCGGCGGCCAGCATCTGAGCCTTGAGCTGTTTGTCCACGCCATGCTCCGGGTCGAGCCCGGCCTTCAGCAGTGGGGTCGTCGCCAGCGTCAACGCTGCCAACCAGGGTCGCATCACCTGCAGGGTCTGCATGCCGCCAGGGACGCCGGCGCGCTCCGCGGCGGCCTCCAGTTGCTGCAATTCTGCCTGGTGTAGCCGGTCGGTGAGGGGATGGGCTGGGTCCAGGCCGTATTTCAGTGTCAGGGTGGCCATGTCTGCCGGGTTGTCGTCGGTTATCTCGATGTAGAGCGTGTGGCTTTTCGCCAGCGCTTCATCAAGTGCCGGAGAGTGCCAGGCGCTGTCGTTCGGCAATAGATGCACGGTCCCGAACAGGTAGATCGTGGTGTCGGCGCTCTTGACTGTCCACATGGCCGGATGCGCGACTGCTGCCACTGGCAGCAGCACAAGAGAGAACAGCAGGCGCATCAGCAAGGTAGTTTTCATCCCTGCCAGTGTTGCGGCACGGGGTGCCGGAAGGCAACCATGCGCTGCCCCACGACGACTGGGCCACCGTCGATGGGTTGCCGTCACCATCGGAGGCACCACGAACATGGTGTAGCTTTGGAAGTTGTGCGAACGCCCCCTCTCTTGCATGTCTGATACCGCCCCCGATACCGTGCGGCGCCGCTGGATCCTCGCCGCGCTGATGATGACCATGATGCTGGCGGCGATGGATACGACCATCGTCTCGACCGCAATTCCGCAGATCGTGGGCGACCTCGGCGGGTTCGCGCTGTTCACCTGGGTGTTCTCGATCTACCTGCTGGCGCAGACGGTGACCATACCGATCTACGGCAAGCTGGCCGATTCCTTCGGACGCAAGCCGATCCTGCTGGTCGGCACGCTGATCTTCCTGGCCGGCTCGGTGGCCTCGGCGTTGGCCTGGGACATGGTCTCGCTGATCGCCTTCCGCGGCCTGCAGGGGCTGGGCGCCGGGTCGATCATGGCCACGGTCAACACGCTGGCCGGCGATCTGTATTCGGTGCGCGAGCGCGCGCGTATCCAGGGCTGGCTGTCCAGCGTGTGGGGCGTGGCGGCGGTGATCGGACCGACGCTGGGCGGCGCGTTTGCCGAATATGCTTCATGGCGCTGGATCTTCCTGATCAACCTGCCGATCGGCGCGTTGTCGCTGATCCTGATCGGCCGGTTCCTGCATGAGCAACCATCGCACCGACGCCATCGCATCGATTATGCGGGCGCCGGACTGATCCTGGCTGCCGGTGGGAGCCTGGTTTTCGGCCTGCTGCAGGGTGGACAGGCATGGCCGTGGTTGTCCGTGCCAAGTGTGGGGGTCTTCACTGTCGCCGTGGTGCTGATCGCCGCGACTGTCCTGGTCGAACGGCGCGCCGCCGAACCGATCATGCCGGCCTGGCTGTGGCGTCATCCGGTGCTGGCCGGCACCAATCTGGCCATGGTCGGCATGGGGCTGGTGATGATGGGTCCGAATACCTACCTGCCGACCTTTGCCCAGTCGGTGCTCAGCCTGGGCGCGATCGCGGCGGGGTTTGTGCTGGCCGCGATCAGTATCGGCTGGCCGCTGGCCTCGTCACTGTCGGGGCATTTGTATCTGCGCATCGGCTTTCGCGATACCGCGCTGGGCGGCACCGTGCTGATCGTCATTGCCGCTGCCGGCTTCCTGCTGCTGCCTTATCCGGGGCCTGTGTGGATGGTGGTGCTCGACCAGGTCGTGCTCGGCGCAGGCTTCGGCCTGTTGTCCACGCCGTTGCTGGTCGGTGTGCAATCGACTGTCGGCTGGCGCGAGCGCGGGGTGGTCACCGGTGCCAACATCTTCTCGCGTTACCTGGGACAGAGCCTGGGCGCGGCGTTGTTCGGCGCCATCTTCAACAATGCCATCGCCGAGGAATTGACCCGGGCGCCCGACGCCTTGCACCCGCACCTGCCACACCACGTCGATGCCGTCATCGGCGCCTTGCACGGTGGCCAACTGCAGGGTGCGGCGGAGGGTTACCTGCGCCACGCGATGTACGTGGCCACGCATCACATCTACGTCGGGATGGTGATCGTGGCACTGGGCACGCTGGCGGTGGTGTTGCTGACGCCGCGGCATTTCCCGCAAGTCTCTGAAGCAAGCGTGCCATAACGGGAAGCGCAGTATGTTCGGGAGGGTCAGCGTGGCGCGCGATAGCCGCCGGGGACGCCGCGCGCGCTCAGCACCAGTTGCCACAACTGGTCGCGACGGCTGCGGAATACGGCGGCGGAGACGGCCAGGTAGTAGCGCCACATGCGACGGAATCGTTCGTCGTAGGTATCCGGCAGGCTGGCCCATGCGGCCTCGACGTTGGCACGCCAGGCCGTCAGCGTGCGATCGTAGTCGGCACCGAAGTTGTGCCAGTCCTCGACCACGAACAGATCCTCCAGCGCTGCCGTGACCTGGCTGGCGGCGGGGATCATCGAGTTGGGGAAGATGTATTTCTCGATCCACGGATCGGTCTGCGCCGGCGCGCTGTTGCTGCCGATGCAATGCAGCACGGACAGGCCGTCGTCCTTCAGGCAGCGGCGCACGCTCTCGAAATAGCTCCGGTAGTTCTTGCCGCCGACGTGCTCGAACATGCCGATCGAATACACCGCGTCGAAATGCTCGTTGATCTCGCGGTAGTCCTGCAGGCGAATTTCGATCGGCAAGCCCTCGCACAAGTCGCGCGCGTAGTCGGCCTGTTCCTGCGACACGGTGATGCCGACGCCCTCGACGCCGTAGCGTTCGGCGGCGTATTTCAGCGCCTCGCCCCAGCCGCAGCCGATGTCGAGTACGCGCTGGCCGGTCTTGAGCTGCAGCTTGCGGCAGACCAGGTCGAGCTTGGCCGCCTGCGCGTCGTCGAGGTTGTCGGCCTTGGCCCAGTAGCCGCACGAATACACCAGGCGTTTGCCCAGCATGGCGCGGAACAGGTCGTTGCCGAGGTCATAATGTGCCTTGCCGATCTCGAAGGCGCGCTCGCCGCGTTGCAGGTTGATGAAGCGGGCCTTGAGGTGGGCGATCAGGGTGTCGAATGTTTTCAATTCCTGGTCGAGCCCGGCGTTGAGCAGGTGGGTGCACAGGCCAGGCAGGTCGTCGGCGTCCCACCAGCCGTCCATGTACGCCTCGCCCAGGCCAAGCGAGCCGTGAGCGAACACACGTGCGTACAGCCGCTCGTCGTGAACGCGCAGGTCGATCGGTGCGTTGCCGTCGATGTGGATGCCCACCTGGTCCAGCAGTTCGCTGGCACGGTCTTTCAGGTCGTCCTGGCTCATGCCTTGCCCCATGCGTTGATGAAATCCGTCCCCTTCAATGCCTGCCGAGCACGGCAAAGCTTGCCGGGTAGCTTGCATACGTGGCGTCGACGTTGGCTGCGCGCACGAGTTGCAGCAATACCTCAGCCTGTTCTTCAAGGAGCAGGAACTCGATCTTGACCGGAAGGTCGTCGGCCAGTTCGAAAAATTGCTCCTCGTGGAGCACGCCGTGCCGACCGAAACCGGAGATCGCGCGAAATACCGAGCCGCCGCCGAGGCCGTGCTTCTTTGCCTGTTCCAGCAACCATTCGGACAACAGCAGACCATCGTGCCGGGTGCGCGAATGGCAATAGAAAGTCAGATGTACACCGTGTTGCAGGGTTTCCCGGTTCATGCGTCCTCCACGGGTCAGTGACGCAGCAGGCTGCGGGTGAGGGCGAGCCCGAGCACGGTCATGCCCAGCGAGCCGAAGAGGTGCGTGAGCACGTGTCCGCTGAACCACAGGTATTGCTGGCGCAGCAGCAAGGTGCTGGCTTCGCCGGAAAAGGTGGAGAACGTCGTCAGGCCGCCGAGAAAGCCGGTCATCACGAACAATTGCAGCTCCGGCGATACCGCCTGGAAATTCCGGAACAGACCGATGGCGATCCCCATCAGCAATCCACCGGCGAGGTTGGCCGCCAGCGTGCCCAGCGGCAGGGTCGGAAACAGCGGGTTGAACAACACGCCCAGCCCCCAGCGACACCAGCAACCGACGGCACCGCCCACGCCGACCGCAACGAATCCACTGACACCCACGAGCGCTTCTCCATCGAATGAAAAGTGTCCGGTTGCCACGGCGGCAGGCAGGCCTGCGCCGCCGGAAGCCGGCGTTGCAGGCATCATCAACCTCGACGCGGGTCGCACGGGAGGTGGTTGGTTCCGGATGCACCACGGCGTCGGAACGGGAGGCATGCCATCTCCCGAGCGGTCATCCTAGCGGATACGGCCATGTGTCCGTCAAGCGCCGCCTTATACTGGTGGATTGTCCACTCGGTTCGGCTTGCCATGAACGCAACCCCGCGCACCGTGCGGCGCAGCCTGCCGTGGTTGCTGGCCGCGCTGTCGATGATCGGCCCGTTCTCGATCGACGCGGTGTTTCCGGCGTTCCCGTCGATCGGCATGCGCTTCGGGGTGGACGACGCGGCGCTGCAGCAACTGATCAGCGTATACCTGATCACGTATGCCGCGATGAGCCTGTTCCATGGCGCCATCTCCGATGCGATCGGGCGCAAGCCGGTGATGATTGCCGGCATGCTGCTGTACGCACTGGCTTCGGCTGGCGCGGCGCTGTCCAGCTCGTTCGCGATGTTGCTGGCCTGCCGCGGTCTGCAGGGCATGTGTGCCGGTGCCGGGCTGGTGGTGGGGCGCGCCCTGATTCGCGACAGCCTCGATGGCGCTGCCGCGCAGCGACTGATGTCGCAGGTGATGATGATCTTCGGCGTGGCGCCGGTGGTTGCGCCGATGGTTGGCGCGCTGCTGCTGCCGTTCGGTGGCTGGCATGGCATCTTCTGGGTGTTGACCGGATTCACCGTCATCCTGGCACTGGTCTTGTGGCAGCTGCTGGACGAGACCCACCCGCGCGAGCGGCGCACGCCGTTCGCGCCACGCCAACTGCTCGCCGGCTATGCGTCGTTTGGCCGCGACCGGGCATTCTGGCCCTTGCTGATATCCAGTTCGGTGAACTTCGCGGGGTTGTTCCTGTATATCTCGTCGGCGCCACGCATCGTGCGTCAACTGCTGCAGTTGTCGGCGCAGGGCTTTCCCTGGCTGTTCATCCCGGTGGTGATCGGTCTGATCGGTGGCGCGTGGTTTTCCGGCCGGATGGCCACGCGCGCCAGCGTGCGCTTCACCGTGAACCTGGGTTACGTGGCGATGGCACTGGCCTGCGTGCTGCACTTGGGATTGGCGCTGGCGTTTGCGGCGCCACGCCTGCCATGGTCGATGCTGCCGTTGATCTTGCACGCCGTCGGCGTGCAACTGGCGTTCCCGACGCTGACCCTGTTGCTGCTGGACCGGTTCCCGCAACGCCGAGGCGGCATTTCCTCGGTGCAGGCGTTCGCCAGCCTGTTGCTGTGCAGCGTGGTCGCCGGGGTACTGTCGCCGTGGCTGTCGGCCAGCATGCTGGGGCTGGCGCTGGGTGCCTCTGTGTTTACCACGATAGGCGCACTTGCGTGGTGGCGTTACCAGGTGTTGAGCCGGCGTCCGCTCGACCAGGGTCTGCCCGACCCCGACGCCGGTACGGTGATCCAGGCGGAAATCGCCGCGCCGCATTGAGCCGGCGTGACCGGCGAGTACGAGTGGCCAGTCAGGCGGGAGCGTTCGGCACGGGGGAAATTTCGCCCGCGTCTTCCACGGACATCAGCACGGTCGCCTGCGCCAGTGCGCGAACCAGGCTGGGCGAGCGGTAGCCCGGGTCGGCCAGCCACCGTCGCCACACCGATGCGTCGACCTTCTCGTTGACCCCGTCGCCCAGGCTGCGGTCGAAGGCTGGCTTGAACTCCTTGTAGATGCCGTACATGAATTCCTTGTACGAGTCGCGCGGCGTACCGGTGGTGGCATCGCTGGCCGGCTGGAACCGTTCGGTGCAGGCCAGCCCGGCAGCGATGGCTTTGTCCTGCAGCCAAGCCAGTGGCAGGTCGGGCAGCAGGTCGGGCCTGCGTCCGGCGCCGTCGCGGTCGTTGCCTCCACCCACGTCGGAGTGCGAGCCGATGAACCAGCACTGCTCAACCTCGATCTGTTCCTGTTTTTTCGAGGTCAGCGATTCGCCGGCTTTCACCGTGTGGGGATTGCGCGTCCACACCGCGGGCTTGAAGTCTTCGCGGTGTTCGTCCAGGGCCAGCGCCTGGTAGGCGTGTTTGACGATCTTGCTCAGCTCGGTGTCGTGGAACCGGTAGCGCGCGCGGGCAAACGGGAACCATGAGGCCGTGTGGGGTATACCCAGCGAGCCCACCGTGTCCCATACCCCAATAAAGTGGATATCGACCTCGATCGAATGGTTGATGCGGAACGTTACCGCCAGCGGATCGCTCGGCCTGGTGGCGACGTCGCGATAGAAATCGTAGGCGCGATTGACCTCGGCCTTGGCCACGCTGCCATCGCGAGCGCACTTCAGCAGCCCGCATTTTCGGATCAGCCCACCCAGGCTGCGTGCGGTATAGGCGCCGCGGCTGAAACCAAACAGGTAGATCTCGTCGCCAGGCTGCCAGGTCTGGCACAGCCAGCGGTAGCCGTTCCGCACATGGTCGGACAGGCCGTAGCCGAACGCACCGCCGGACAGGTGGGCAAGCCCGCGCTTCACCCCCACGCCGGGAATATAGTTGACCAGCTGTGTGTTGCCGTGCGCATCGACTGGCGCGACCAGCAGGCGCAGGCGTTCCACATTGGTGTTCGACTCCGGCTTGTTCCAGGTGCCGTCGAACAGAAGCACGAGCCTGCGGGTCACCATGGCGCCCTCCATCGCGAGATGTTCGGGTTTGTCCTGAACTGACTCTAGGCGGTGGCACGCTGGCAATCCAGTGCTGTGTCGGGTCGGTTCACGCACGAGCTGCCACATGCGATGGGTGTGGGACCGGCGTAAGCTGCGTGGTTGACTATTGATCATTGATACGACCGCTACCTATGAACCGACAGACCCAGATCGACCTGGCGCAGGCCTTCCGCCGCATGCACGATCGCAAACAGGTGTTGCTGCTGCCCAACTGTTGGGACGCAGGCAGCGCACGATTGTTTGTGCGGCGCGGTTTTGCGGCGATCGCCACGACCAGCGCCGGGGTGGCGTGGTCGCTTGGTTATGCCGACGGCGAGCAGGCACCGTTGGCCGAGGTGCTGGCGGCGATAGCCCGCATCACACGGGTGGTCGCGGTGCCGGTGACGGCGGACATCGAGACCGGTTACGGCGATACCCCGGCAGACGTGGCCAACACCGTGCAGGCGGTGATCGCGGCAGGGGCGGTCGGTATCAATATCGAGGATGGCAGGCCCGGCCATGGCCCGTTGCGCGATGCCGCCGACGCGTCGGCACGCGTGCGTGCGGCGCGCGTGACAGCCAATGCGAGCGGCGTGCCGATCATCATCAATGCGCGGGTAGACCACTGGATGCAGAACGATGCAGCCGATCCGGCGGCCCGCCTGGCCGATGCCATCGATCGCGCCAAGGCCTATGTGGCCGCAGGCGCCGATTGCATCTATCCGATCGGCCTGGGCGATCCGGCCACGCTGTCGACGCTGGTCCGCTCCATCGACGCACCGATCAACGTGGCTGCCGGACCAGCCATGCCTGATCTGCGCGAGCTGGAATCTATCGGCGTGGCGCGGGTCAGTACGGCCACGCGTTTCGCCACGGTGGCGTTTGGCGCGGTCGATCACGCGGTCGCCGAGATGCGTGCGAGCGGGGGCTTCGCCGCACTGGCCTCGGATTTTTCGTACGCCGATGCGCAGCAGTTGTTCGCGCCGCAGTGAAGTTCTTTGGTGACACCCGTTCTTTTTCATTCCCAGGAGACCAGACATGAAACCCCGTATCGACTATCGCAAGGCGGCGCCGGATGCATTCAAGGCGATGCTGGATCTGGAAGCCGGCGTGCATCGCGGCGGACTGGAGAAGTCGTTGATCGAACTGGTGAAGATGCGTGCGTCGCAGATCAACGGCTGCGGCTATTGCCTGGACATGCACAGCAAGGACGCTCGCGCGGCTGGCGAAACCGAACAACGGCTGTATGTATTGCCGGCATGGCGCGAAGCGCCGTTCTACAGCGCGCGCGAACGCGCCGCGCTGGCCTGGACCGAGGCGGTCACCCAGGTGGCCACCAATGATTTGCCGGATGAGCTGTACGCGCAAGTACGCGAGGAGTTCGACGAAAAGAGCCTGGTCGAGCTGACCCTGGCCATTATCGCGATCAATGGCTGGAACCGGATGGCGATTGCCTTCCGCGCGGATGTCGGCAGCTACGTCGTACCCAGTGCGGCCAAATGATTGCGGTGCGGCGACAATCCGGGCGGCGCCGATGACCCGCGGCGCCACTACCCAGGGCAAAGTTTTGCCGCGCGCGTTCTACCGACGCGATTCGCGCGAGGTTGCCGTGGCGCTGTTGAACAAGGTGCTGGTTGGCGCCGATGGGCGCAGCGGACGCATCGTGGAAACCGAGGCGTACTGCGGGCCACTCGATCCGGCCGCGCATACCTATCGCGGCAAGACCGCACGCAATGCGACGATGTTCGGGCCGCCGGGGCACCTGTATGTGTATTTCACCTACGGCATGCATTGGTGTGGAAACGCAGTATGCGGCGAGGTGGACGAGGGCATCGGGGTGTTGCTGCGGGCGCTGGCACCGCTGAGCGGGTTGGAGATGATGCGGATGGCGCGACCGAAGGCGCATCGCGATCGTGATTTGTGCAGTGGTCCGGCACGGTTGACCCAGGCGATGGGCATCAGCGGCGTCCACGACGGCATCGATCTGGTGACCGGAAAGGGCGGGTTTCGCATTGTCGACGACGGCATGCCGCCGCCACGCGAGCCGGTATCGAGCGGACGCATCGGCATCAGCCGTGCAGTCGGTGAAGCCTGGCGTTGGTACGTGCCGGAGAACGTCAACGTGTCGCGGCGCTGAGCAAGCCACGTTCGCACAGCCATGCCTGTGCGTTTTCGGCATCGCGTTCGAACCAGGCTTGGGCCGAGCCAAGCCGGAACGAGTAGCCCCATGCATCCATGTCGGTCATCAGGCGCGCGCGTCCCACGCCAGGCAGCTCGTCGGCGAGCACGATCTGCAGGTAGCAGGTGGCGTCTTCTTCCTCGATCGAATCAGTGGCGTCGGTGTGGACGGTCGCGCGCTTCTCCGGCGGCAGCACGATCAGATGCCCGGCCTCATGCAGCAGCGAATGGACCGGGGTATCGTCGCGGGCGTAGACGGTGGTGCCGATGATGCCAGCCTCGTCGTCGCCCCAGAAGCTGCCGGGAATCGGCTCATCCGGCGCTATGCGCCGAAGCTGCAGACCGAAACGCGCAAGCAGCGCTGTCGGTGCGTCGAAGCCGATCTGGCCCACGCGCATCACGGTGCTGGCCGGATCGCTGGCGGAAGAGTGGTTGTCGGGGTGCATGCGTGTGCCGCAGGTGCGGACGGTTCTGACGAAAGGGCAGACCAGGCAGCTTGCCGCCGCCCGGCGGAGAAACGGGGGTGACTGCTCAGCCGTTCCGGGCTGTGTCCTTGGCCGCGGGCTTCACTTCAGGCAGGGTGACTGAGAGTTCGAGAATCTCGTGGCCGCTGTCACGTTCGAAATTGATGTTGATCGCCTCAAGGTCGACGTGGACGTATTTCTTGATCACCTCGAGCAGCTCGTTGCGCATCATCGGCAGGTAGTCCGGCGCGCCGCGGGTGGAGCGCTCCTGCGCCACGATGATGCGCAGGCGCTCGCGCGCCACGCTGGCGGTGGCTTCGGGCTTGCGCTTCAGGAAATCGAGGATACCCATCTTGATCAACCTCCGAACACGCGCTGGAGAAAGCCCTTCTTCGGTACGTCCACAAAGCGCAGCGGGCGTTCCTCGCCCAGGATGCGGGCCACCGTATCGCTGTAGGCCTGACCGGCGTGTGAGTCGACGTCGACGATCACCGGGATGCCATTGTTCGAGGCGGTCAGCACTTTCTCCGACTCGGGGATCACGCCAACCACCTCGATGCCGAGGATTTCCTCGACGTCCTTGACGCTGAGCATCTCGCCGATGGCGACGCGGGCCGGGTTGTAGCGGGTCAGCAACAAATGCTGGGTGACCGGACTCTCACCCTTCTCCGCGCGCCGGGTCTTGCTGGCGAGCAGGCCCAGGATGCGGTCGGAGTCGCGCACGGAGGAGACTTCCGGGTTGACCACCACCACCGCGTGGTCGGCGAAATACATGGCCAGGTGCGCACCCTTCTCGATGCCGGCCGGGGAGTCGCACACGACGTAGTCGAAATCCATCTCGGACAAGCCATCGAGGACTTTCTCGACGCCTTCCTGGTTCAGCGCGTCCTTGTCGCGGGTCTGGCTGGCCGCCAGCACGAACAGGTTGTCGTAGCGCTTGTCCTTGATCAGTGACTGCTTCAGCGTGGCTTCGCCGTTGACGACGTTGACGAAGTCATACACCACGCGCCGCTCGCAACCCATGATCAGGTCGAGGTTGCGCAGGCCGACGTCGAAGTCGATCACGGCGACTTTCTTGCCCGCCATGGCCAGGCCGGTGGCGAGCGAGGCGCTGGTCGTCGTCTTGCCGACGCCGCCTTTGCCGGAGGTGACAACGATAATCTCAGCAGTCAAGGGCCCATCTCCGCGTGATTGTTCTTGTTTTGGATGACTTGTCGTGGATATTCACAGCTTGGCGATCAACAGCTTTTCACCTTCCAGCCAGCATTGCACGGATTGACCTTCGAGTTCGGCCGGGATCTGCTCGAACACGCGGTATTGCCCGGCAATCGCCACCAGTTCGGGGCGGAAGTCGGAGACGAAGATACGTGCCTTCCCGTCGCCCTGCGCACCAGCCATGGCCCGTCCGCGCAGGCCGCCGTAGATGTGGATGTTGCCGTCGGCGATCACCTCGGCGCCGTTGGCCACGGCGCCGGTGATGATCAGGTCGCAATCGCGGGCGTAGACCTGCTGGCCGGAGCGTACCGTTCCGGCATGATGTTCGGTATTTTGCCGGCTGCCGGCAGCGGGCGTGGACAGGATCGGTTCGCGCAGCGGAACGGGCTCTGCAGCAGCCGTCTGCTGCGGCGCGGCGGCAGTCGGTGCGGTCGTTGCCGGTTCGTAGGCGGCGCGGAACTTGGCGATCAGCGGCAGCCCCATGCGTTTGGCCAGCGCTTCGGTCGCGCTGGTGCCGTAGGCCAGTCCCACCGGCAGCATGCCGGCGCTGCGCACCGCCTCCAGCAGGGCGTCGACGGCGCCATCGTCGGGCAGGTCGAGCAGGTGACTCAGATCCAGCACTACCGCTGCGCGGGAAAACATCTGGGGTGCCGCACGCACGCGGCGCTCCAATTCGTCGCACAGCGCCGCGGCATCGACCCGGCGCACCCGCACGCAGGCAATCCCGACCTGGCCGAACCGCAAATCGCAGGCGTCGGAAGATTCCATCACAGGCTCTCACTCACGGGTGCCGCTCTCCGGCGACGCGGCGCTGATCGGAATCGGTGGCGAGTGAACACGTGCGTTCAGCCAGCCAGGGGACCTCGGGCAGGCCGCCGTGATCGAGCCAGGTGTCGCGCACATAGGCGTAACTGGGCAGTTCCTTGGCCAGCAGGCTGACTTGCGGGCCATCGGCGTCCATCTTCTGCTGCGCGACCTCCTGGAAGCCATAGGTGCCGTGGAACAGCACCACGACGTCGTCGCGCGGCTCCAGGAACACTTCGCAGGTGAGCAGGGGTACACGCACCTCGGCGTAGCTGTGCACGTCGCAATAGAATATACGGCCCAGGCCGTGGCGGCGGTAGGCGTTCGCGATCACGATGCGGTCGATATAGACGAACTGCGGGTAATGCTCGACGAACCAGCGGTAGTTCGGGCTGTCGTAATCGTGACTTTCGCGCAGGGCGATCAGGAAGCCGGCCAGGTGACCGTCGATTTCGGCGACGCGGAAATAGTCCGCGTGCTCGAAGAAGTAGCGCAGCTGGTTGGCGTCAAGGGCGAGGATGGAGCGACCGGCGGCGTTGTTCAGCGCCAGCACGGCATCCAGGTCGTGCTCGCGCACGTCGCGGATGGCAAGGGCCATTCGTTGCTCCGCAATGGTGAATTCAGGACTTGAGGTCGACGAGTCGATCTCGCAATGGCGCATTATGCCATGCGACCGTGGCGCTTACATCAACCCGGCACATGTAAAGCCTTTGTAAACCGGCCCGGGCGGGCAGCGACCATGACTTTTCGCGCATTGCACGAAAGGCCGCCACACTCAATGATGCGAGCCATGCGCTGGCCATTTCTGAACCACATTCGCCTGCTTCGCTATGCCGGCTTCTTCACTTACCTGTCGGCAGGCGCGCCGCTGATCACGAACTGGGCCGCCGAACGGGTGGCCGAGTTGAACCGCCCGCACGGGCCCAATTTCGCGCTGTTGCTGTGGACGCTGTGCTATCTGGTCTTCGGCCTGATGTACTGGTTGCTGACCAGCAATCTGGGTTCGCGCCGATATCCCGCGCTGAAGCTGCTGGGACTGACCCTGATGACGGCGGCGGCGGTGGCGGTCGGCTGGTACAGCCACAGCGGTCTGTCGGCGATGCTGATGGTGGTCGCCTCGCTGGTGCTGCCGTGGTTGTTGCCCTTGTGGCTGGCGGCATTCTGGTTGGTACTGCAGCATCTGAGTCTGGTGGCGGTCTTCGCAACGTTTCCCGAATACGACCACAGCATCGGCATGGGTTTCCTGCAGGCCAGCATCTACCTGGGTATCTCGGTTCTTGTGTTCGTCACCTCGACCGTGGCCAGCCAGCAGGCGGAGCAGCGCGAGGCGCAGCGACGGCTCAATTCGGAACTGCGCGCCACCCGCGCCTTGCTGGCCGAATCCAGCCGGATCGCCGAGCGCATGCGCATTGCCCGCGACTTGCACGACCTGGTCGGTCATCACCTCACTGCGCTGAGCCTGAACCTGGAAGTGGCCAGCCACCTCACCAACGAGGCGGCCGGCGCGCATGTGCGCAAGGCGCAGAGCACGGCCCGGCTGCTCCTGGCCGACGTGCGCGAGGTGGTCAGCGAATTGCGCCAGGATGATTCGATCGACCTGACCCAGGCGCTGCGCAGCCTGACCGACGGGGTGCCGGGGTTGAACGTGCACGTGGTGATGCCGCCGCGCTTCAGCGTGGAGGATCCGCGGCGCGCCCAGGTGTTGCTGCGCTGCGCGCAGGAAATCATCACCAACACCGCGCGCCACGCTGGCGCGCGCAACCTGTGGCTCAATTTCGCCTATGCCGAAGCCGGCCAGCTGGGCCTGCATGCCCGCGACGATGGCCGCGGCGTTGATGAGCTGGAAGAGGGCAATGGCCTGTCCGGGATGCGCGAGCGGCTGGCCGAGTTCGGCGGCAACGTAACACTGGACACGGGACTGAGCCGCGGTTTTGCGCTGACCGTGCGCTTGCCGCTGGGGGAACAGACGGCGCTGGCACATACGCCGTCGCGGTTTGAGCCACCGGCACTGAATGTGTCGTAATGTAGGCGGCTCACACTGGCGTGTCGTGCGAGAATTACGTCACGCCCCGAGGGGAGTGATCTGTTGGCTTGCACGCCACACCTTCAGTCACCCATGACCGAGGATCCGCGATGATTTCCGTTTGTCTCGTCGACGACCAGAATCTGGTAAGGCAGGGTGTCCGCTCGCTGCTGGACCTGGCCGAGGATATCCGCGTGGTGGCCGAGTGCGCCGACGGGGCACAGGCCGTGCTGGAGGTCCCGCGGATCAAGCCGGACGTGATGTTGCTGGATCTGCGCATGCCGAACATGAGCGGGCTGGAAGTGCTGCAGGCGTTGTCGGCACGCAATGAGCTGCCACCCACGATCATCCTGACCACCTTCGATGACGATCAACTGGTGCTGCAAGGCCTCAAGGCCGGCGCGCGTGGCTACCTGCTGAAGGACGTTTCGCTGGAGCAACTGGTGGAGGCCGTGCGCAAGGTGGCCGCTGGTGGTTCGCTGGTCGCGCCGATGGTCACCCAGCGCCTGATGGCCGGTGTGGCCAGAATGCAGAACCAGTTCACCAGTCTGGAACAGCCCGACCCGTTGACCGAGCGCGAGACCGAGATCCTGCGCCTGCTGTCCGGTGGCTACAGCAACAAGGAAATCGCCAATTCGCTGAAGGTTGCCGAGGGTACCGTCAAGAACCACGTATCCAACATCCTTTCCAAGCTTGGCGTACGCGACCGCACACGCGCCGTGCTGAAGGCGCTGGAACTGGGTATCGTCTGAACCGGCCAGGTGCGGTTCGTGCTCGCATACGACCTTTGTTCTCTTTGTCCCCAGCAACAAATTGGGTGTTGCCGATGGATAGCGTTCGAGCTCGCGAGCAAGTAACATCGGCGGCTTCGGCGTTTGTCGGCCCCTGCTGCGGCCCCCTGGGGCGGGCCTTGCGGCGGATGGGACACACTCAAGATATGGCGTAAGACGCTTCGGAGAACTCTGGAATGATGCGTGTCTTTGAATTTCTGGTTGCCCTGGTCATCGTTGCGGTGCTCGGTGTCCTGGCAGCCGTGGTCATGCCCTCCAGCGGCCATGTGGAACGCCAGCTGGTCGTGGGCAAGGATATGCGTCAGGTTTATGACGTGCTGGACAACTTCCGGAGGTTTCCGGACTACGCCGTGCTCCGTTCGCTGGACAGCAATGTGCAGTTCAAGTTTTCGGGCAAGGCTTACGGGCCGGGTGCCGAGATCAGCTGGACCAGCGCCGACCCCAAGTTGGGTGACGGTGGCCTGACCATCGCCAGCGCGACGCCGGAGTTCGATCAGATCGACAGCAACACCCAGGACGCGACCATCGTCTGGAACCTGGATAACAACTGGCGCGGCCTCGACAAGCATTTCACCCTGGATCTTGAGCGCCAGGGCCATGGGCGGTTGACCGAGGTCACCTGGTCTTACGATGTCAAGTACGGCTGGAACCTGGTCAACCGGTTCGCCAACCTTTACATCCACGGCGATCCTGACTCGTTCATCCAGTTCAGCCTGAACAACCTGCAGAACGTCCTCGCCGGCGTGGCCAACGTGGACTACAGCGGCTTGATGCCGAAGATCGTGCAGTCGCAGCCGACGCCCGTGCTGTTCGTCTCGCGCCACATCGACCGCAGCAAGGGTGGTACCGAGGCGTTGGACGATATCATGTTGCAGGCGGATACCGAACTGAAGGCCCAGGCCAAGAAGCTGGGCGTGAACGTCACCGGTCCGTCAGTCCTGTTCGTCACCAACTACGGTGATCCGGACTTCGATTTCGACGTGGCGCTGCCGATCGACTCCAGCACGCTCACGGTCAATGGCCAGAGCGAGCAGCTCACCGCGCCGATCGCACCATCGCTTGCGGCACCCGAGCCCGCAACGGCTGGTACGGTGGCCGATGCCCAGGAGGGCGAGATCGTGTCGCCTGCGGGTAGCCGCGACCGCTTCGGGCGATTGGTGGTCGAGGGCGACGTGCACGCGATGATGGCGTTCGGCGGAGCTACCCTGCAGGGCTTCTGGGACGGTACCTTCAATGGCGTGCCGCAGACGGTGAAGATGTTGACCGCCTATGCGCAGACCCATGGTTACCAGTTCGACAGCATGATAAATCCGCCCTACGACATCATCGTCACGCCGGAAGTCAAGGATTCCAGTGGCGCGATCACCTCGTATGCCCGGCACCAGGTGTCCCTGCCGTTGACGGATGCGCCAGCGCAGACGCCGGAACAGGAGGCCGGCTTGCTGCCAGCGAACGACGACGAGGGCAGCATGCCGGCCCCTGCCAGCAGTATCGAACCAGCAACGGCCGGCACCACGGCGGAATAAGCGCCGACGGCTGTGTTGAGACGAAGGCCCTTCCGTCGCGGGAGGGCCTTTTGTTTGGGTGGAGCCGACGTGGGTAAACATCTCCGTCGCGCGGACGGCCGGCTCTTGCGGTACATTCCCGAGAACATCCGGTGCCATGAACGGCTTCCGGCGCGCTTGCCGGTAGCTTCGCCACAACCCGCCAGCGGACATGATCGAGACTGAGAAGCTCACCCGATGCTATGGCAACCTGACCGCTGTGGACGCGCTGAGCATTCGCGTCGAACCGGGCCAGGTGCTCGGCCTGCTCGGCCCCAACGGTGCCGGCAAAACCACGGCGATGCGCATGATCGCCGGATTCCTGGTACCGACATCGGGAAGCGCGTGGGTGTGTGGCCATGATGTGATGCGCGAACCGCTGCAGGCCAAGCGCGCATTGGGCTACTTGCCCGAAGGTGCGCCAAGCTACGGTGAGATGACGGTGCGCGAGTTCCTGCAGTTCATCATGCGCATGCGCGGGCTCAAGGGTGAAGAAGGCTATCGGCGTTTCGACGCGGTGGTGCAGCAACTGCAACTGGACGACGTGCTGGCGCTGGGTATCGATACGCTGTCCAAGGGGTTGCGCCGGCGCGTGGGGCTGGCTCAGGCGATCCTGCACGATCCACCGGTGCTGATGCTTGACGAACCCACCGATGGCCTCGATCCAAACCAGAAACATGCAGTGCGTCAGCTGATCGACGTGATGGCGCGCGACCGCACGATCCTGATCTCCACCCATCTGCTGGAAGAGGTACATGCGCTGTGCAACCGGGTGGTGATCATCGCGCACGGCCGACTGCTGGCGGACGCCACGCCAGCCGAGCTGGAGGCGCGCTCGCGCTATCACGGCGCCGTTTCGTTCAGTGCGCCAGGCAGCGGCATGTCGCAGGAGATGCTGGGTCGCCTGCCGCAAGTGGCGGGGATCGAGATCGATCCGCTGGACGGACGCATCACCGTATTCCCGAAACCCGGCGCGCGGATCTTCGAGGCGGTCGAGACGCTGTTGCGCGAGCAGGGCCTGGAAGTATCCGAGATCCAGCTTGAGCGCGGCCGGCTGGACGAGGTGTTTCGGCAGATCACCACCAGCGACGAAGCGATGGCGGAGGCGCGCGCATGAGTCCCGTCAACGCCGTGCTGCGACGTGAATTGCGCAGCTATTTCGTGACGCCGGTCGCCTACGTGTTCCTGGTGATTTTTCTGGTGCTCGCGGGCATCTTCACTTTCTACGTGGGGGATTTCTACGAACGCGGACTGGCCGACCTGCAGCCGTTCTTCGTGATGCACCCGTGGCTGTATCTGATCCTGGTGCCGGTGATCACCATGCGCATGTGGGCCGAGGAGACCAAGGGCGGCACGCTGGAGCTGCTGCTGACCTTGCCGTTGACCCTGTGGCAGGCGATGCTCGGCAAGTTCCTGGCGGCCTGGTTGTTCATCGGGCTGGCGCTGGCGCTGACGTTTCCGATCTGGATCACGGTCAACTACCTGGGGTCACCGGACAACGGCGTGATCCTGGCGGGCTATCTGGGCAGTTGGCTGATGGCCGGTACCTTTATCGCGATCGGTGCCTGCCTGTCGGCGCTGACCCGGAGCCAGGTGGTGGCCTTCATCCTCACGGCGCTGGTGTGCGTATTGCTGATCCTGGCGGGGCAGCCGCAGGTGCTGGAATTCCTGCAGGGCACGTTGCCGCGACGGCTGGTCAACGCGGTGGCGCATCTGTCGATGCTGCGGCATTTCGAGGCGATCTCGCGGGGCGTGCTGGACCTGCGAGACCTGCTGTATTTCCTGCTTGGCATGCTGGGCTGGCTGGTTGCCGGCGTGCTGTTGCTCGACCTGAAACGGACGCGCTGACCGATGTCCCGCCTGCATCTGCCTCGCGTTCTCACCACGCCGTTGCGCCTGACCCGGCGCGGCGCACTGTATGCTGGCTTGGTTGTGCTGGTGCTGGTGCTGGTGCCGTTGATGGTGGCAAGCAGCCGCTGGTTGCATGGGACCCGGCTCGACCTGACCACCGACAAGCTCTACACCTTGACGCCGGGAACGCTGCATATTGTCGATGCCTTGCAGCGACCGCTGCGACTGACCCTGTATTTTTCCGAGCATGCCACGCGCGACTTGCCGCAACTGCGCAGCTACGGGCAGCGCGTCCAGGAGATGCTGCAGGAGCTGGTGGCGCGCTCGCATGGCCGCATTCGCCTGCGGGTCATCGATCCGGTGCCGTATTCGGATGATGAAGCCAGTGCCGAGGGCAGCGGTCTGATCGCTGCCAACGGCGGCAGCAATGGCGAGCGGGTGTTCTTCGGGCTGGCCGGCAGCATCATGTCGCAGGGGGCTGGCCGCGAGGCAGGTGAGGATGGCGCGCCCGAAAAGACCCTGTCGATCGCGTTCTTCAATCCCTCGCGCGAGGCGTTCCTCGAATACGACATCGCCAAGCTGCTGTATGAATTGAACCAGGCGCAAAAGCCGTCGATCGGTGTGCTCAGCTCGCTGCCGGTGGAGGGCAATCTGGCGCTCGGCGAACAGGCGTGGGTGGTGATGCAGCAGTTGGGCCAGCTGTTCGAGCTGAAGGCCCTCGATGCAACACAGTTGAAACACGTGGACGACAAACTCAAGGTGCTGTTGCTGATCCACCCGAAACAGCTGCCACCCGCGGCGCAATATGCGATCGACCAATACGTGATGAACGGTGGACACCTGGTGGTCTTCGTCGATCCGGACGCCGAGCTCGACAGCGCACCGTTCACGCCAGATGTCACCGGGCTGCCCGCGCATGCCTCGGACCTGCCGCGCCTGTTCGCGGCATGGGGAGTGAGCTACGACCCGCGCCAGGTGGTGCTCGATCGCAGCCGCAGCCTGCAGATCGAGCTGGCCGGCAGCAACCTCAATCATCCGGCGATGCTCGGGCTGGGCGACCAGGAGCTCAATCGCAACGACCCGGTGACCGCCAGTCTGCAGCGGATCAACGTCTCCACCATTGGCCATTTCGACCTCACCCCGACGGCACGCACCCGGCTGATCCCGTTGGTACAGAGCAGCGCCGAAGCCGAACTGGTGCCGACGCAGCGAGTGATGGATGCCAGCAACGCCCCGGCCAGCCTGCAGCAGGATTACAAACCGGACAACGTGCACTATGTGCTGGCCGCGCGGTTGCGCGGTACCTTCACCAGCGCATTTCCCGAGGATGCCGACAAACCGGGCCATCGCAGCCATTCGGCAGCGAACGCCGAAGTGGTGCTGGTGGCCGATACCGACCTGCTCAGCGACCGGTTGTGGGTCGAGCCGCAGACCATGCTGGGCCAGACGATGATCCGGATCTTCGCCAACAATGGAGACTTCGTCACCAACCTGGTCGACAATCTCAGCGGCTCGTCCGCCTTGCTGTCGATCCGCGCCCGTTCGACCTCGCAGCGACCGTTCACCCGGGTGCAGGCGCTGCGCAACGTGGCGGACCAGAAATTCCTGCAAAAGGAGCAGGAACTGGAGAAGGAACTGGCCGACACGCGGCGCCGGCTGGACGAGCTGCAACCGACCAAGGGTACGCATCCGAGCACGATCACCTCCGAACAGCGCCGCGAGATCGAGCAGTTCCGCCAGCGCCAGTTGGCGATCAACAAGGAGCTGCGTGGCGTGCAGCACCAGCTCAACGCGGAGATCGACGCACTCGGCCTGCGCCTGAAGATGATCAATATCGTGCTGGTGCCGGCGCTGGTGGTGCTGATTGGCCTGTTGTACGGTTGGCGCCGCACCCGGCATAGCCGGCGCCGACGGTGAATGCGGTAAAGGCGGCTGTCGTCGAGGCAGACGCCGCGGGCACATCGCATTATGCTCGGTGGTGCTGGTGCCGACTGAAGTGGAAGTAGCCTGATCGTGATCGCAACGCTGTTGAAATGGATCGTGCCGTGGGAATTTTCGTGGGTATTCCTCGCCGCGTTCGTGCTGACGTGCGTGCTGTATTGGCGCGGCAGCCGGCGGCAGCGGGTGAAGTTGAGCCGTCAGCTGGCGTTCTGGACCGGCATGGCGATCATCTATCTGTCGCTGCATACCTACCTCGATTACTACGCCGAGCATGAGTTTTTCATGCATCGCCTGCAGCAGCTGTTGCTGCATCATCTGGCACCGCTGCTGATCGTCTGCGCCTACCCGGCCAGCGTGCTGCGCGCCGGCATGCCACTGGCATGGCGGGTGCGCTTGTTGCAGCCACTGCAGCGATCGTGGCCGTGGCGCGCGGTGCTGGGCGTGCTGATGAATCCCACGGTTGCCACCGTGCTGTTCATCGTGTTCGTGCTGATCTGGCTGATCCCCGACCTGCAGACGCTGGCGATGCTGGACTGGCGCATCTACCGCTTCATGAACTGGACCATGCTGATCAGCGGCTTCGCGTACTGGTCGCTGGTACTCGACCACCGGCCGCACCCGCCGGGGCGGATGGTGGCAGGCATGCGCGTGCTGTCGCCGGCGATCACCATGACGCCGCAGGTCGTAGCCGGTGCCATCGTCACGTTCTGGCGCACCGACCTGTACCCGATCTTCGAGATCTGTGGTCGTGCCTTCACCTTCAACGTACTGACCGGGCAGATGGTCGGTGGCCTGATTACCTGGGTGCCGGCAGCCATGATCGAATCGATTGGCGGCCTGATGGCCTTGCGCCTGTGGCTGCGCCTGTCACGCAACGGACGCCTGCCACGGCGAGCCCCGCCGCTTCAGCCACCGGCGGTGATCGCCGGCGGCATGCCCGATTGAGAAGCTTCTCGTAGGTGTGTCAGTGTGATGCGTGGTCGGCGTGATCACCGTGATCACCGTGATCGGTGCCGTCGTCCAGCGCACTGGCCGGGCGGGCGATGAAGTCGGTGGGCAGGATGCTGCCGTCGCTGAACTTCAGTAGCACGCGCACCGCGGTGCCGGGGCTCACTGGTGTGACCGGTTGCATCAGCATCAGGTGGTAGCTCGCGGGTGCCAGCTCGACCTTGCCATGCGCCGGGACGCTCAGCGAGTCGACCATCGTCATGCGGCTGACACCACCTTCTGTCGAGCTGAGGTGCAACATCACCTTCGCGTAGGCCGTGCTGCTGGCACCGATCAGTGCGACCGGCTGGTCGCCGTCGTTTTCGAGAGTGACATAGGCGCCAGCGGGCAAGGCGCCGGGCAGCACGCGAATCCAGGCGTGCGATGCACGGACCTGGTCAGCGGCGCTGGCGTGTACGCCGGTGGCGAGTGACAGGCCGGCAAGCAAGGCGAACAGCGCGGCGTATTTCATGACGGGTCTCCACTGTTGAGCAAGAGGTGCAGATCGTGCACCAGGTCGTCCTGTTTGTTGGCCGGCGTGAACAGTACACGCGGTTTGCCGTCACGATCGAACACGTAGACCGCCGAACTGTGGCTCACCTCGTAGCTGCCGTCCTTGCTGGCCGGCTCCCGCGTGAAAGCGGAGCGGTAGCGCTTGACCAGGTCCTCGATGGCGCGTGGATCTCCGGTGAGGCCGGTGGCACGCGCATCGAAAGCGTTGACATAGGCGTGCATCACCGCTGGTGTGTCGCGGGCGGGATCCACGCTGACGAACAGGATGCGTGCGTCATCGGCGAGCTTGCCCAGCTTCTGCATCACCACGTGCAGGTGCGCCATGGTCAACGGGCATACATCCGGACAATGGGTATAGCCGAAATACAGCAGGACCACCTTGCCGCGGTAGTCCGACGCGGAAACCGTCTTGCCCTCGTCGTCGACCAGCGTGAACTTGAGCTGCGGCATGTGCCCGGTCAGGTTGGTCAGCCGAAACGGCAGCGGCGCGGTGCTGTTGCAGCCGGCAAGCACCACGCCGGTGGCGAGCAGCACGAGCAGGGCGAGGGTGCGGAGCCAAGGTGCCTTCATGCGAAAATCCTGAAACTTCATCAACTCAAGGATACGTCAGCGCTTATACCATGGGGTTCGAATGCCGGGAAATCAGCCCATGCTGCGACAACCTGTCAGTTACCCGATCGCGCTGCTGGTCGGCATCGCCGGCGCCAGTGCAGTGTTGCTCGGTGCCTTTGGCGCGCACGCGCTGCGCGATGTGCTCGACGCACAGCAGCGCGAATTGTGGCGTACGGCGGTGGACTATCACGTCTGGCATGCACTGGGGCTGGCTCTTGCGGTGGGACTGGGTCGCGGTCGCGGCCGTCGCGTGGCCATGGTCGCGTTTGCGCTTGGCATCGTGCTGTTCAGCGGCAGCCTGTATACGCTGGCCCTGGGTGCGCCACGCTGGACCGGCATCATCACCCCGTTCGGTGGGCTCGCCTTCGTGGTCGGCTGGGTCGCACTGGGGCTGTCGTTGCGCACAGCGCCGGACTGAATCGGTCAGGCCGGATCACCCTGGTGCGACGGTCTTGCCGACCGGGAGCCCCTCAAGCAGATCAGGCGGCATCGCCGAAGGCCGCCTCGGGTTACCACGTCAGCGTCGACGCGATTCCTCAGCGCCCGCGCTTGAAGAACAGCATGGTCGGCTGCATCGGGCCAACGCAGACGGCATTGACCAGCTCCCAGCCCAGCGAACCCTCACGATTGAGCGCGGCCGTAGCCTCGTCATCGCCGGGTGTCTGGGTGAGTTTGAAGGCGCCGCCGCCATGTTTCAGCGTGATTACCTTGTATTCCCATGTGCCATTCATAGTTTGCTCCCGCAGCACTTTCAGCGACCGTCGTCGTCAGGGGTGGGTTCGACCTTGCCGGGCTTCAACCGGCCGGCCTTGCGCAGCGCCTCGCGCAGCACGTATTCGATCTGTGCGTTGACGCTGCGCAACTCGTCGTCCGACCAGCGCTGCATCGCCTCCAGCACAGTGGCGCTGATACGCAGCGCGTAGGCTTTTTTTTCGCCGGCCACGATCGATGGTCAGTACAGCGTGCCGGTGTTCACCACCGGCTGGGTACCGCGTTCGCTGCACAGCACCACCAGCAGGTTGCTGACCATTGTCGCCTTGCGCTCTTCGTCGAGCTGGACCATTCCCTGTTTGCCCAACTGCGCCAGCGCCATGCCGACCATGCTTACGGCGCCCTCCACGATGCGCGTGCGAGCGGCGATGATCGCGCCTGCCTGCTGGCGTTGCAGCATCGCCTGGGCGATTTCCTGGGCATAGGCGAGGTGGCTGATGCGTGCCTCGATCACCTCCACGCCAGCCTTTTGCAGACGGGCCTGGATCTCGTCGCGCAGGTGGTTGTTGATCACTTCGCCATGGCTACGCAGCGACGGCTTGCCGTGGTCCTGGCTGTCGTAGGGATAGCTCTGCGCCATCTGCCGCAGCGCCGACTCGCTCTGGATGTGGACGTAGTTCTCGTAGTCGTCGACGCAGAACACTGCCTCGGCCGTGTCCAATACCTGCCACACCACCACCGCAGCGATCTCGATCGGATTGCCGTCGTTGTCGTTGACCTTCAGCTTGCCGCTCTCGAAGTTGCGCACGCGCAGCGAGATGCGTTGCCTGGTGTAGAACGGATTGGTCCAGCGCAGCCCCTCCTTGCGCACCGTGCCCGCGTACTTGCCGAACAGTTGCAGTACCAGGCCCTGATTGGGAGCGACCTGAAAGAAGCCTTTGAGAAGGAAGGCGGTGGTCACGCCCAGCACGAGGCCGCCGCCAGCTCCCATCACGTTGTGTGAAGGCACGGAGCTCTGCACCGCATAGCCGGCAATCGCAAACAGCACAATGCAGATGCCGGCAAACGGAATACCCGTCAGCGAAAAGCCATTACGTTCGTTCATGGAGTTCCCCTTTGATTGGTACTGATAAGTAGATATCAAAATGATATCTAAACACAAGTGCCTTGCACCGGACCTCGTCTGGCTGCAGGTCCCGGTCGGGGGTGCCACGTACAATGCGCATTTTGGCCAGGAGCACCTGCGATGAAACCGATCGGTACCCCGTATTCGGGCCAGGCGCTTCGCGTGTTGTTGCTGGGCGCCGGCGAGCTGGGCAAGGAAGTGGCGATCGAGTTGCAGCGCTACGCGGTGGAAGTGATCGCGGTGGATCGCTACGCCAACGCGCCGGCGATGCAGGTGGCCCATCGCAGCCACGTCATCGACATGCTCGATGGCGCGGCCTTGCGTGCAGTGATCGAGCTGGAAAAGCCTGACCTGGTGGTGCCGGAGATCGAGGCGATCCATACGCCAACCCTGCTCGAGCTGGAGCAAGAGGGGCAGCGGGTGATTCCGACTGCCCGTGCGGCCTGGCTGACGATGGATCGCGAGGGCATCCGTCGGCTGGCCGCCGAGGAGCTGCGCCTCCCGACCTCGCCTTACTATTTCTGCGGCGACGAAGTGGAGTACCACGAGGCCGCCGAAGCCATTGGCTACCCGTTCGTGATCAAGCCGGTGATGAGTTCCTCCGGCAAGGGTCAGAGTGTGGTGCGCGACGCCAGCGAGTTGCGCCAGGCGTGGGACTACGCGCAATCGGGTGGGCGTGCGGGCAAGGGCCGGGTGATCGTCGAGGGTTTCGTCGCGTTCGATTACGAAATCACCATGCTGACCGTGCGCCATGTCGGCGGCGTGAGTTTCTGCGCGCCGATCGGCCACCGCCAGGAAGACGGCGATTACCGCGAATCGTGGCAGCCGCAGCCGATGAGCGAGGCGGCACTGACCGAGGCGCAGCGCCAAGCCGCGGCGGTTACGGCTGCGCTCGGCGGCTGGGGCGTGTTCGGCGTGGAGTTTTTCGTGCGCGGCGACGACGTGGTTTTTTCCGAGGTCAGCCCGCGTCCGCACGACACCGGCCTGGTCACCCTGATCTCGCAGGAGCTGTCCGAGTTCGCGCTGCATGCGCGGGCGATCCTCGGCCTGCCGATTCCCGTGATCCACCAGTACGGACCGTCAGCCTCGTGTGCGGTGCTGGTCACCGGCGACGGCAGCGCGCCGCGTTATCACGGCGTGGCCGAGGCGCTGGCCGAGCCGGATACGCAATTGCGCCTGTTCGGCAAGCCCACGGTCAGTGGTCGCCGACGCATGGCCGTGACGCTGGCGCGCGCGGATACGCTGGAAGCGGCGGTCGCCAAGGCGGTGCAGGCGAAGGAGCTGTTGCAAATCGAGTTGTGATCATCGCGGGCAGCCGTGGTCGGCGCATCGGCGTGGGTCATCGAGCTCGTCGCCAGGGGGACAACGGCGTCGAATCGACGGGGTTTGCGCCTTGGCTGATGGTGCCGGCAACTGGGGTGGTCGACCGCAACCATATGCCCAACGCGGTGCCGCGCAATCGGGAAATTGTTCCCGCACCCGAAAGCAGCGTGGTCGCCAGCCCGCCTTGACGCCCAAGCGAACGCAAGCGTAAGGCGAACACCGCCTTACTCCATCACCCTCCACCCCTCCGCCGCACGAATCTGCAACGGCCTGAAGCGCCGCTTGTAATCCATCTTCGGGTGCCCGTCGATCCAGAAGCCGAGGTAAAGCCACGATGTGCCGCGGCGTCGGGCCAGTTCGATCTGCTGCAGGATCGCGAACGTGCCCAGGCTGCGCGTGGTCTCGTCGGGGTCGTAGAAGGTATAGACGGCTGAAATGCCGTTCGTGCAGACGTCGGTTACGGCCACTGCCACCAGGCGCTGGCCCAGTCGCAGTTCCATGAACAGGGTGGGACTCCACGGCGCGGTGAGGAAGCGACGGAAATCGCTCGCGTCGGCGTCGTCCATGCCGCCACCGGGATGCCGGTGTTGCAGGTAGCGTTCGTACAAGGCGTGGCGTTCGCGGTTGTAGCCAGGCATGCACTCGCTGACGACGAGGTCGGCGTTGCGTTTCTGGCAGCGTTTCTGTGCGCGGTCGGGCTGGAATCGCTGCACGTCGATGCGACATGGTATGCACGCACGGCATTGCTGGCAATGCGGGAAATACAGGTGGCCGCCGGCGCGACGAAAGCCGCGTTCCAGCGCGGGGCCATACAGCTGGTCGAGCTGCGGTGCGGCAGGATCGAGGACCAGATTCTGTGCGGTGCGCTCGGGGAAGTAGCCGCAAGCGTGCGGCAGGGTCTGGAACAGGCGAACGGGGTCCGAGCGGCGCATGAGCCGATTCTATGCCGGCCCGGCACCATGGTTCCAGCGTTTGGCGGGCTCAGAACACCTTGAGATAACGCAGCATCTGCACCACGAACACCACCAGTACCGCCAACAACAGGATTCTGCGCACCCGCGTGGCGGTCCGCGTGGGGCGGTCCATCGGCGAGGGGTTGCGTGCTGCGGCCAGTTCCTCGCCGTGGCGGATGACCGGGTCGATGCCCAGCTCGATCAGCAACTTGCGCGCCTTGCTGTAGTCATCGGCGTGGTTGATCCACACCTGCGCCCAGCGGCTGCGGTCTTGCCGCTGCGGTGCATAGCTGTGGCGCTTCCAGGTTGGACGGTCGTAGTTGGAGCGATTGGCCACGCTGGCCTTGATGCCGTGTTCGGCCATCAGGGCGACCACGGAATCGATGTTTTCCTGGCGGGGGGAGGTATAGATCTGGCGCATGCAAACAGTCTACGCGAAGGCTCTTGAACAGGCGTTCATGGAGCAGATAGTCATGGAGCAGATATTCATGGGGCCGCGGCAGCACCGTTGCGTACGCGGATCAGCCCCTCCTGCGCGGTGGAGGCGACCAGCCGTCCATCGCGGCTGAAGATCTGTCCGCGTGCCAGCCCGCGCCCGCCCTGTGCGGTCGGGCTGTCGAACGAATACAGCAGCCACTCGTCGACACGAAACGGGCGGTGGAACCACAGTGCGTGGTCGAGGCTGGCCATCTGCACGTTGCGCGTCATGTAGGAAATGCCGTGCGGCAGCGTGGCGGTGCCGATCAGGTGGAAATCCGACGCATAGGCGAGCAGCGAGCGGTGGAGAATCGTCGAATCGTTGATCGATGCGGCGAGCCGGAACCAGATGTGCTGGATCGGTGGTCGCTTGACCGGGTGCAATTCGTCGCGCGGCCACACCTCGCGAAACTCGAATGGCCCGTCGATGCCCAGCCAGCGCTGCAGTTTCACCGGCAGCCGCGCCAGTTCGTCCGGCGGCAGGTGACGCATCGGCTCCAGGTCCTCCGGCACCGGTACCACCGGCATTGAGGCCTGATGCTCCACCCCTTGCTCCGGCTGCTGGAACGATACGGAGCCGTTCAATATCGGTTGCCCGTGCTGGATCGCCACCACCCGGCGCGAGGAAAACGAGCCGCCGTCTCGGGTGCGCTCCACGCTGTAGATGATCGGCGCCTCGATGTCGCCGGCGCGCAAAAAGTACGCATGCAGCGAATGCGCCTCGCGGGCCGCGTCCACGGTCTCCTGTGCCGCCGCCAGTGCCTGCCCCAGCACCTGCCCGCCGAACACGAAGCGGGTGCCGATGTCGCGGCTCTGGCCGCGGAACAGGTTGTCTTCCAGCCGTTCGAGCTGCAGCAGCTCGACCAGTTCGGTGACGTGGTTGGGGGACATGGGTGGGCTCGTGGTGAAGGCGAAACCGCGATTATAAGCGGCACCACCGATTTCTAGCCGTGGTCGTGGCGGACGAGGCCGCTGTCGCGCAGCACCTCGTTCCACGGAAACAGCGGGCCAGGGTCGAGCTTGCGCCGCACCTGGCGTGTGGGGGTATCGCTGGCCGGGATGTGATCAGTGTCCAGATCCTCATGGCCGGCGATATCGCGCAGGTTCGGGAACTCCTGGCGCAGTTGCGCGAGCAGCCGGCGCAGCGCTTCGATCTGCGCGTCGGGGTAGGGCTCGGTCATCTGCTGGTGACGCGAATCCCACCAGTGCGGATAGCGGCCCAGATTCACCAGCTCGATGCCGATCGAGTCCTGGTTGAAGCCGCGCACGTGGTTGGCGATGCGCGTGCCAGGAGCGTAGCGATGGATCGTGCCGTCGCGATCGATGTAGTAATGACCGCTGTTGCCGGTGCCGCTGGCATGCAGGACCTTCTCGCCATATTCGCGCGCGGTGGCCAGGTCGGGCAGTTCGGTGCAATGGATCACCACCCGCACAACCTCCTCGGCGGTGCGCTCGGGAAGGGCTTTGAGATAGGGCAACGGCTGGTCGTGGATCGACGGGTTCATGGCGGGAAGTCTCGCACGGGGTCGGGTCGGGCGGAAATGCCGCCTGTTACCATGGGCGCTTGTCTATCGCGCTTTCACGGGAACCGCCATGCGTGGCCAGATCATCCTTTCGCACGGCTTGGACTCCAGCCCGGAGGCAACCAAGGTCAGCATGCTGGCCGTGCTCGCCGAATCGCTGGGCTGGCGCACGCAACGGCCCGATTACCGCGCCGCTGACGCACGCGGTCATGCCGGCTCGGTGGCGCCGCGGATCGCCCGTTTGCGCGCCACCATCGAGGCGCTGGACATGCCGCCGCTGTTGGTCGGCTCCAGCATGGGTGCGTTCGTGTCCGGCCTGGTCTCGCTGGATGTGCCGGTGGCCGGCCTGTTGCTGCTGGCCACGCCCAGCGAGATTCCCGGCTATTCACGCAAGTTCGATCTGCGCACCGAAGGGCCGACCCTGCTGATCCACGGCTGGCGCGACGAGGTCTGCCCGTTGGCCGAGGTGCAAGCCTTTGCCGCGGATCGTCGCCTGCCGCTGCTTGTGCTCGATGATGACCATCGCCTGGGTTCCAGCATGGACATGATTGCCACGCAGTTCCTGCATCTGCTCGACCAGCTGGCCGATGCCGCATGACTCATTATTTCGCCACTTGCCCGAAGGGGCTGGAATACCTGCTGCGCGACGAGCTGGCCGCGCTCGGCGGCAACGACGTGCGCGAGGCGCTGGCCGGCGCACACTTTTCCGGCACGCTGGAAACGGCTTATCGCGCCTGCCTGTGGTCGCGCCTGGCCAGCCGCATCCTGCTGCCGCTGGCCGAGTTCGATGCGGCCGACGACGAGGCGTTGTACCGCGGCGTGCAGGAGATCGACTGGAGCGCCCACCTGGCCGCGCACGGCACCTTCGCCGTGGATGCCGGCACTGCGCTGAGCAAGCTCACCCACAGCCAGTTCGTCGGCTTGCGCGTGAAAGACGCGGTGGTCGACCAGTTCCGCCAACGCGACGGCAATCGGCCCGGCATCGACACCGATGAGCCGGACATCCGCATCAACCTGCGCCTGCGCCGCGATCGAGCCACCATTTCGCTGGATCTGGCCGGCACGCCGCTGCATCGGCGTGGCTGGCGTGAGGCGCAGGGCGAGGCACCGCTGAAGGAAAACCTGGCTTCCGCGATGCTGCTGCGCGCGCGCTGGCCCGAGGTCTACGCCGCCAGTGGCGCGCTGCTCGATCCGATGTGTGGCTCCGGCACGCTGCTGATCGAAGGTGCGCTGATGGCGGCCGACGTGGCGCCCGGCCTGCGCCGCGAGTATTTCGGCTTCCTTGGCTGGCAGCAGCACGACATCGCGTTGTGGCGTGGCTTGCTCGATGAGGCGAGGCAGCGTGCCGAAACCGGCCTGCGCGGCCTGCGCAGTGCGTTCTTCGGCAGCGACGCCGATCCGCGCATGGTGCAGACGGCAAAGCGCAACGCACAGGAGGCCGGCGTGGCCGGCTTCTTCACCCTGGAGAAGCAGGACGTGACCCATGCCGCGGCGCCGCCGGGTGTTGTCTATGGCCTGGTCATCACCAACCCACCGTACGGCGAGCGCATGGGCGAGCGTGCCGAGATGCCGCGGCTGTACCGCGCGCTGGGCGACACCTTGCGCGAGCGCTTTCAGGGGTGGCGTGGCGCGGTACTGGCCGGCGATGTGGAGCTGGGTCGGGCCATGCAACTACACGCCGACAAGCGCTATGCGCTGTATAACGGCGCGCTGGAAACCGTGCTGCTGGTGTTCGACCTGAAACAGCGCGAGGAGAAGCCACGTGAGCCCAAGCCGTTGTCGGCCGGCGCGCAGATGCTGAAGAACCGGCTGGAAAAGAACGTCAAACACCTGCGCAAACGTTTGGCACGTGAAGACATCCACTGCTGGCGTGCCTACGACCAGGATCTGCCGGAATATGCGGCTGCGATCGACGTCTATGGCGACACGCATGGCGACGATCACCTGCACATCCAGGAATATCGCGCACCGGCCGAGGTGCCGGCCGATGTGGCGCGATTGCGCATGCGCGAGGTCGCGCGGGTCGCCGGCGAGGTGTTCGGCGTTCCGCGCGAGCGTATTGCGCTGAAGACCCGCGAGCGCGGCAAGGGCGGTTCGAAGTACGGACAGTTCGATCAACGCAACGAGTTCATCGAGGTCGAGGAGGGCGGACTGAAATTCCTGGTCAACCTCACCGATTACCTTGACACCGGCCTGTTCCTCGATCACCGGTTGGTGCGTGCGAAGTTGCGCGAGCTGGCCAAGGGCAAGTGCTTCCTCAACCTGTTCGCCTATACCGCCACCGCCAGCGTGTACGCGGCGGCCGGTGGCGCGCTGGAAACCACCAGCGTGGACCTTTCCGCCACCTATCTGGAATGGGCTTCGCGCAACCTGGTGCTCAACGGGTTCAGCGGTGCCAGCCACCGACTGATGCAGGTCGATACGATGGAGTTCCTCGCACGCGACTGCGGCCATTACGGCCTGATCTTCGTCGACCCGCCGACCTTTTCCAATTCCAAACGTGCCGAGGATTTCGACGTGCAGCGCGATCACGTGAAGTTGCTCGACGCCTGCAACGAGCGGCTCACCCGCGACGGAGTGATCGTGTTCTCGAACAATTTCCGCCGCTTCAAGCTTGATCGGACCGAGCTCGAACAGCGCTTCGAGATCGAGGACTGGACCGCGCACAGCATCCCGTTCGATTTCTCCCGCCGCGCCGATATCCACGGCTGCTGGCTGCTGCGTCGACGCCAGCCCGACCCCGCCATCAACCCGTGGGACAGCGCGCGCATCAAAAACTGAACCCTTCAGTGCAGATTAAGCGTGCCCAGCCGAGTATCAGGGGCGTACACCGGAGAACGATCATGACCAGACAGGGTTTGCAAGGTGCAGGCAAGCTTGCCGCGATCAGCCTGGCGCTGGCCGCGGCCATGGCAATGCCATTGAGTGCGTCGGCACGCAGCGGGGGCGGTCACGGTTACCGTAGTGGCTACCATGGTGGTTATCACGGCGGCTACCACGGTGGCCATCACGGGTATTACGGCGGTCATTACCGTCGTGGCGGTTACTGGGATGGGGGTCGCTGGATCGCCGGGGCCATCGTCACCGGTGCCGTGGTGGGCCTGGTTGCCGACGCGATGCGTCCGGCGCCAGTGTATTACGGGCCGCCGGTAGTCTATAGCCAGCCGCGCACGGTGGTGTACGAGCCGCGTACGGTGGTCTACGAGAACAGATCGCCCGTGGTGACCCGTCGCGTGGTGGAAACGCGCACCGTGGTCTACGACGATCCGTATCGTACGCGTTACATTCGCGACGACGGCTACGACGGTCACTGAATCGAACGTCCGACACGGTATCTCGACGAGCCCGGCCTTGGCCGGGCTCTTCCGTTTGTTCGTGGCCACAGCCGGACGTATCCAGTGCAGTTGGTGCCGGTATCCGCATCGATGGTGCTGTCGTGCCCGCGACACCGGTCTATCACAAGATGTGAACAACTCGCGCGGCATCCTTGTTGGCATGTTTTGTCGAACCCGACCCCCGCAACTCGCCGGCACCGTGAGCGCCGGCTTGATCGCCGGGGCAATGCCTGCATGACGTCGGCGCAATCCCCTGTACTGGCCCGCGTGGCCGCACGTTTCGGCCAGGTTCGCCGGCGGACGATGGATCTGTGCGCCCAGCTGAGTGCCGAAGACTTGCAACTGCAGTCGATGCCCGACGCCAGCCCCGGCAAATGGCATTTGGCGCACACCACCTGGTTTTTCGAGCAGTTCGTGCTGGGTCGTGACCCGGCGTACCAGCCACGCGATCCCGCCTGGAACTACCTGTTCAATTCCTATTACCAGTCGGTCGGCCCGATGCACGCGCGACCGCGACGCGGGATGCTCTCGCGGCCATCGCTGGACCAGGTGCGCGATTATCGCCATCGCATCGATGAGGCGGTGGGCGTGCTGCTCGAGCGCGAGGATGATGTCGAGCTGGCCACCTTGGTCGAACTGGGGCTGCAACACGAGCAGCAGCATCAGGAGTTGTTGCTGACCGACATCAAGCACGCGTTCTGGTGCAACCCGCTGAAGCCAGCCTACCGTGCGCCGATTGCGCTGCCGGAAGCGGCGAACGCCGTACCCCTGCGCTTTGTCGAAGGCGGTGACGACATCGTGGAAATCGGTCATCGCGGCGAGGGCTTCGCGTTCGACAACGAAACCCCGCGCCATCGCGTGTTGCTGCATCCGCATGCCCTGGCGAACCGGCTGGTGACCAATGGGGAATACCTGGTCTTCGTGCATGAAGGCGGTTATCGCGAGCCGGGCCTGTGGCTCTCCGACGGCTGGGCGACCGTGCAGCGCGAGGGTTGGCAACATCCGATCTACTGGCAGGACGACCTGGCCAGCGAGTTCACCCTGGCCGGCGTGCGTGCGCTGGACCCGAAAGAGCCGGTGTGCCATCTCAGCTACTACGAGGCCGAGGCCTTTGCCCGCTGGGCCGGCGGGCGACTGCCGACTGAGGCCGAGTGGGAGTCCGCGGCGCAAGCCGTGGCTGTTCGAGGCAATCTGCAGGACGAGGGGCGCTACCAGCCGTGCGCGGCGAGCGCTGGCGATGGCCTGTTGCAACTGTACGGTGATGTGTGGGAATGGACCGCCTCGCCGTACGTGAGCTATCCGGGTTTCCGCCCGCTGCCCGGCGCGCTGGGCGAGTACAACGGCAAGTTCATGTGCGGCCAACAGGTGTTGCGGGGCGGTTCCTGCGCCACCCCGCGCGATCATCTGCGCGCCAGTTACCGCAACTTTTTTCCACCTCAGGCCCGCTGGCAGTTCGCCGGGCTCCGACTGGGACAGGATCGATGAATGGCGTACAACCCTGTGGCATCGGCGACGACAATCGCCGTCGGCCGCTGAACGAAATTCTGGCGGTAGCCCAACATGGGCTGGCGCTGAAGCCGAAGCGTCTGCCCTCGTGGCTGTTCTACGACGAGCGTGGTTCCGCGTTGTTCGAGCGGATTTGCGAGCAGCCGGAGTATTACCTGACCCGCTGCGAAATCGCCTTGATGGACGAGCACGCCAGCAGCATCGCCGACAGCCTCGGTCCGAACGTGCGGTTGGTGGAATATGGCAGCGGCAGTGGGCGGAAGACGCGCATGCTGCTGCGGCACATGGATCATCCGGTCAGCTATGTGCCGGTGGAAATCTCGCCTGAGGCCTTGCATCAGAGCGTGCAGCAGCTGGAGCATGAGTTTCCCGATTTGCCGTTGCAGCCGCTCTGCGCCGATTTCAGCAGGCCGTTGCGCCTGCCGATCCCGCCGCGGGCGCCGCGACGCACGGTGCTTTATTTCCCCGGTTCCACCATCGGCAATTTCGAGGCCCATGATGCGGTGGCGCTGCTGCGCAAGATGCGCAATGAGATGGGCGACGCCGGAGGCATCCTGATCGGCGTGGATCTGAAGAAGAGCCCGGCGCTGGTCGAGGCGGCCTACAACGATGCCGCCGGTGTCACTGCCGAGTTCACGCTCAATATGCTGGCGCGGCTGAATCGGGAGATCGGCAGCAATTTCGACCTGGACGCGTTTGCGCACCGGGCGCGCTACAACCCGATGGCCGGGCGCATCGAAACCGACATCGTCAGTCGGTGCGAACAGCAGGTGGAGATCGGTCGCGGCAAGGTCGGATTCCGCACTGGCGAGCCGATCCAGGTCGAATACAGCTGCAAGTATTCCCTCGCCGAATTTGCCGCGCTGGCCGGCAAGGCCGGGCTGGCGGTGTTGCGGGTGTGGACCGATCCCCAGCAGATGTTCAGCGAGCAGTATCTGGTGCGTGCCGGTGTCGGCGCACGCTGAACGTGAAGGGCCGGCGCTTGGTGCCGGCCCTTCACATCGGGATCAGTGGACCCCGTAGAGCTTCTTGACGTCGGCGGTGAGCAAGGCCTGGCTTTCGGCGCGCGAGTAGAACATGTGGCCGCCGGGATACTCCCTGACCTGCACGCGGGTCGGGTCGCCCATCGCCGGCATCTGGTCGACCGCCAGTACCGAAACCATGAACGGGCACGACAGATCGTCCCAGCCGTGCGCGATCAGCACGCGCAGCTTGGCGTCGTTGGCCACCGCCTGGCGCAGCTGCCTGACCGAACCGTCGCGCGCGTCGTCATCCTGGTGCCACAGGCGATTAACCTCGTAGCTGAGCGCGTTGTAGCGGCCCTCGGCCTTCCAGCCCACGGTCTGGGTGACGAAATGGACCATCGCTGTGGTGGTCGGCGCGATGATGCCGGTGAGGATCGGGTCGCCGGTTTCCTGATGCGGCGCATATGGGAACGGATCCCAGGCGGTGACATTGGAGTCGTAGCGGCTGCCCAGCTTGCCCTCGGCGCGATACACCTCGCGCAGGTAGGCCTGGGTCTCGATCCGGCCACCGGAACGTCTCACGAACACCGGATCCAGTCCGGTCAGTTCAGTGACCTTCTTGATCATCGCCTCGGTGGCGGCCGGATCGGAGCGACCCTTCATCAGGGTGGTGGCGTACTCGCCGCGGGTGTAGGCGATGATCGGCGCCATCGCGGCGGCACTGAGCTTGCCCTCGCGCTCCAGATGGGCGGCGGCAATCGAGGGCAGGGTGGTCATCCAGGGCAGCGGCGAGACGGTGTCGTCGCTCCAGGCACCGGGGTCGAGATACGGCGAGATCAGGATCACGCCACTCATCGCCACGCCCAGTTGGGTCTGCATGTAGGCGGTGATGCGTGGGCCACGGAAGCCGCCGTAGCTTTCGCCGGCGTAGTACTTGCGCGAATCCATGCGGCCGTTCTTGACCAGCCAGTCGTACATGATGCGCGACAGGTATGTGATGTCGACGTCGGTGCTGTAGAAATCCTTGATGGCCTGTTTGTCGTCGACCAGGGCGCGGCTGTAGCCGGTGCCGATCGGGTCGATGAATACCAGGTCGGTGAAGCCCAGCCAGGTGCCGGGGTTGTCGTGCAGGATCGGTGGCTCGGACGGAGTGTCGCCCTCGCCGCCGAAGGCCACTTTCTTCGGGCCGATCGCACCGAGGTTGAGGTAGACCGAGGAGGCGCCCGGACCGCCATTGAGCGCGAAGGTTACCGGCCGGTCCTTGCCCGGGACGGTATAGGCGGTGAATACCACCTCACCGGTTTTCTTGCCCTTCTCGTCGCGCACCGGCAACGAGCCCACGGTGGCCGTGTACTTGAGCGTCTTGCCGTCCACCTTGATGGTTTGCGTCACGTGCTTGTCGTCGGGCAGCGGCGGCAGCTGGAAGGCGTTGTTGCTGGCGGCGTCCTGGCCGGTAGTTGCCTTGGGGCTGTCGGCGGCCAGCGTCGAGCCGGTGAACCCGGCAAGTAGCAGGGTTGCCAGCAGGGCAGCTCGGAGGGATTTGCGCACGGATTTTCCTCACAGACCGAAAGCCCCGAGACTAACCCCCGGGGCGCTGCGTCGGAGTGTGCCTAAAGGCATGGTCGGGGCGCATGCCGGCAGGGGTCAGCCCGGCATGCATGCGGGGGACCAGATGCGGACCACCCCGTAACGAGGTGAGCCTGATCAGCCTTGCGCCAGGGTAGCTGCGACGAACTGCTTCAGCTGTGCGGCGCTCAGCGCGCCCGATTGCCGCGCGATTTCACGGCCCTGCCTGAACATGATCAAGGTGGGGATGCTGCGGATGTTGAAGCGCGCTGCCACTTGCTGCTGTGATTCGGTGTCCAGCTTGGCCAGCCGCAGGCGCGGCTCGAACTGACTGGCAGCCTGCACGAACACCGGCGCGAAGCCGAGGCAGGGCCCGCACCAGGGCGCCCAGAAATCCACCAGGACCGGCAGGTCGCCACGGCTGGCGATCGCGTCGAAGGTCGCCGCGGTCAGTTCCACTGGATGTCCGTCGAACAGGGCTTGTTTGCAACGACCGCAATTCGGCTTTTCGCCAGCCCGATCGGCTGGTACGCGATTGAGTGCGCTGCAATGCGGGCAGGGAATGGCCAACGGCGTATTCATGGCAGACTCCGACAGCTAGGGGGCGCTTGGCACCATCGCTACCAGATGGAGGCGATGGCGCCAAATCCAAGGCGGACAGGTGGAACGGTCATGATACGCGTCAGTCGTGAGGTCGCCGATCGCCAGGGCGAACTGTTTGACGCGGCATGCCGGCGATGCATGCGGCAGCACTCGACGGCCCGTACGCTGGCGGCCGTCCCTCCTGGCGCCTTGATGGTGGGATGCGACGTCATGGTGTGGCCGGGCGAGCGGTAACCAACGCTGCCCGTTCAGCCGGCCGAATACGGCACGAAACGCAGCGCCACCGAGTTCATGCAGTAACGCAAGCCGGTCGGCTTCGGGCCGTCTTTGAAGACGTGGCCGAGATGGCTGTCGCAACCGGCACAGCTGATGGCAGTGCGGCGCATGCCGAACAGGCGGTCGGTCTGCTCCACCAGGTTGAGTGGGGAAATCGGTTGCCAGAAGCTGGGCCAGCCGGTACCGGAGTCGAACTCGGTGGCGGCGTCGTACAGTGCCGTGGCGCAGGCCACGCAGCGGAACAGGCCGGGTACTGCCGGTCGCTCGTGCGCGCCGCTGAAGGCGCGTTCGGTGCCATTGCGGCGCATGACCTGGTAGGAAGCCGCAGGCAATCGCGCTCGCCACTGCGCATCGGTCAGCACCAGCCGGGGCACTTCGCGCGTACCCAGGTCGCGGCCATCGTCGCCGAAAATCTGCAGCAACACCTTGCCGGGCTTGCCCGCCGGTGTGTTGGCGGCGGCGTACAGGCGCGGGCCGATCAGTGCGGCGCCGGTGAACAGGAGGGCGCCACCGGCCAGCGAGGCGCGCAGGAAGCGGCGGCGATCCAGCGCGAGGGTTTCTTCAAGACGTGACATGGCAACCTCCGTGGGGACTCTGTCTCTTATCAGATCTCGATTGAATACCGCGACAAGACCGGCGGGAAGTGCCCGCCCTGCGGTGCGGCGATGGCAGGGCGGGCAGTGCCCGCCGGCTCTTCTGCATCAATGCAAGATGTGATCAAGCGACGGGTGCGGACCGGAGTGGCAATCAACCAAAGGTGAAGGCATAGGCTCGCACGCCCGGGTCGAGGAAGGTGATCTCGAACAATCGCTCGCCGGTGCTGTTGGCCTGGCGTACCAACTGGTACAAACGCTGGTTGTCGACCGTGCCGTAGCCCTCGGCGTCGGTATCCATGCCGTGGTCGACGCCTGGCGGCTGGCCGTCGATGCTGACCCGGAAGCGAATCGGTTCACCGTCGCGGGCGGGGCCGAGTACCAGGTGCAGGTCGCGGCCGCGGAAGCGGTAGACGATGTGGCCGCCGGCCTGGTCGAGTTCGGCGTACTCGTCGTGCACCGTCCAGCGCCCGTCCAGCGACCACTGATTGCTGCCGAGCGCTGTCGGTGCGTGGTAGTCCCGAGCGTCGTCGCGCGCGATCCTGCCACCGACAAAATTCATCGCGCGGGCATAGCCGACATAGGTTTCAGGCGAGCGGGTGCGGTCGCTGGATGGCGCAGCCTCGATACCGCGGCGAACGTCGTTGACGTAGCCGCCGGGCAGGTTTGTCTGACCGGCATCGGTCAGCAGCCGGCGGATCACGTCCTCGCTTTCGTGGTAATTGCCCTCGCCGAAATGGTGGTGACGAATCCGGCCTTGCGCGTCGATGAAGTAGTGCGCCGGCCAGTACTGGTTGTGAAAGCCCCTCCAGATCGCGTAGTCGTTGTCCAGCGCCACCGGATAATCGACACCCAGCGCCTTGACAGACCGGGCCACGTTGTCCGGGTTCTTCTCGAAGGCGAACTCCGGCGAGTGCACGCCGATGATCACCAGGCCGTGGTCCTTGTACTTGTCGTGCCAGCCGCGCACATAGGGCAGGGTGCGCAGGCAGTTGATGCAGGAATACGTCCAGAAGTCGACCAGCACCACCTTGCCGCGCAGCGACTCGACGCTCAGCGGCTTGCTGTTGAGCCAACCGGTGGCACCGGCCAGCGAGGGAAACCCGCCTTCCAGCGGCAGCGGATCGCCGACCGTCAACGTTGGCTGCGCTGCCGGTGCGGGACGTACCGCGCTGATCAGCTTCTGTTCGATGCCGCTGGTGCTGGCCAGCGATATGCGGGTCAGCAGACCCGTGTCCAGGCCCAGCGCGATCGCCGCCACTCCGCCGAGCACCAGTACGCCCAACGCGCGGCGTACCCACTCCCCGACCCCCAGCGAGCGCTTCATCACCTCGAACAGCTTGCCGCCGATCAGCAGCGTAACGGCCAGCGAGGTGGCGGCGCCGGCGGCATAAGTGAGCAGCAGCAACGTGGTCTGCACACTGGCGCCGTTCAGCGCCGCGCCGGTCAGCAGCAGGCCGAGGATCGGGCCGGCACATGGTGCCCACAGCAGACCGGTGGCGACGCCCAGGCCGGCCGCACCCCAGATCGAATCGCCGTCAGGGTTGGATCGCTGCGAAAGTCGGTTGCCCAGCGCCACGAACGGGCGGCTGATCCACTCGGCCAGACGGGTCGACAGCAGGGCCAGGCCGAGCAGGGCCAGCACCGCCATGGCGACGTAGCGGCCGTACTGATTCGCGTGCACCGCCCAGCTGCCACCCACCGCGGCCAGCGTGGCCACCACGGCAAAGGTGAGCGCCATGCCCAGCAGCAGCGGCAGGCCGTTGCGCCGGAACGGCCGGTCCGAGCGCACGAACACGAACGGCAGCACCGGCAGGATGCAGGGGCTGAGGATGGTCAGGGCGCCACCGAAGTAGGCGAGGATCAACACGAGCATGGGCGCATTTGTCCGCGGGAGGTGGTCTGGCTGTTCGCCGTCGGGTTCACGGCGGTTACCTGTTTACACGAAGTAACCTTCGTTGCGTGTGCAGCGAACGTCCTCAGGTTATTCCTGCTCGCATGGCGCGGGCAGGATCAGGCAGGCAGCAAGTCTTTACCGTCACCCAGCGCCTTTCTCTTGAGAACATCTTGCATAGATGCGGAAGAGCCGCGGGCAGTGCCCGCCCTACGGCGCGGCAATTGTAGGGCGCGCACTGCCCGCCGGCTCTTGTTGCGACATTCAATCGGGATCTGATCAACAGACAGGACCAGCGCCGGGCGGCGATCACGGCAATGCCTGGTCGGCGGTTGTCGAAAGCCTGACCGCTTCCACCGCCACCTCTGCAGGAGTTCTGTCAGTCGCGGAAATTGTCGAACTGCAGCGGCAGCTCCACGTCGGCCTTGCGCAGCACCGCCATTGCTTCCTGCAGGTCGTCGCGTTTCTTGCCGCTGACGCGCAGCTTGTCGCCGTTGATCTGCGCCTCGACCTTGAGCTTGGCCGCTTTCAGCGTGGCTACCAGTTTTTTCGCCACCGGCTGCTCGATGCCCTGCTTGACGGTGATCTTCTGGCGCGAGCCGCCCAGGTTGGTTTCCGGGTCTGCCACGTCCAGCGCACGGATGTCGATCTTGCGCGCCACCAGGCGCCCGCGCAGGATGTCGAGCATCTGCTGCAGCTGGAACTCGCTGGGCGCGACTTGGGTGATCACGGAATCGTCCAGCGTGTAGGAAGCGTCCTGACCCTTGAAATCGAAACGATTCGACAGCTCGCGGTTGGCCTGGTCGATTGCATTGGTGAGCTCGTGCTTGTCGACTTCGGAAATCACATCAAAGGAAGGCATGGCAGTGTTCGCAGCGGGTGGCGCACCAGTGTAAGCGATGCCTTGTGCCGCTGGTGTGGTGCGACAACTCAAACGTATTTGTGAGGCTCCCCGCAAGCTTTGCGCAGCGGCGCGGTAGCATCGGGCAGGGGAGTTCAGAGGGTATCCCTGCCATGTCGCGCCACAAGCTCGATGCCAGTCAGCTTGCGCTGGAAATCATTCTGCATCTGCCGATCAGGCGATGGACCCTCTGCGTCAAGCTGCGGCTTCACGCAGGCTGGGTGCGGACGATGGCGGACGGCTGGGCAACTGCTCACGCGTTGCGCCACTCGCGGCGCGGCGACCAGCCGCGCTCATCGTTACGGTGGCCTGCAAAGTCAAGTAGCCTGTGCCACAAGGTCAAGTGTGCACAGAGCACTAGCTGCTTCGACGCGGGGAACATGCAAGGGTGTGGCGGCCCGGAGTTGACGATCCATGACGACACGGCAATCGGAGGTCCTGATCATTGGCGGCGGCCTGGCCGGCATCGTCACCGCGCTCGAGGCGTTGCGCGCAGGCCAGCGCGTGACCCTGGTGGATCGGGACACGCCTGCGCGCTTCGGTGGCCTGGCGCGCTGGGCCTTCGGCGGCATGGCGCTGGTGGGCACGCCGCTGCAGGCGCGCATGAAGATTCCCGATACCCCGGAGCTGGCACTGCGCGACTGGCTGCGCTTCGGCGAGCTCGACCCCGCCGACCGGTGGCCGCTGCAGTGGGCGCGCCACTACGTGGAGCACTCACGCCCGCAGGTATACGACTGGCTGCTGGGCGAGGGGGTGAAGTTCATGCCCGCCGTGAACTGGGTGGAGCGTGGCCGGCATGGCGATGGCAACAGCCTGCCGCGCTACCACATCGTCTGGGGTACCGCGCGCGAGCTGATCCTCCGCCTGATCGATGCCTTGCACCGGGCCGACCCGGGCGGGCGGCTTGCCATACTGCACGGGCACCGCGTCATCAGTCTGGACAGCCACGCCGGGCGGGTGGCTGGTGTCGTGGCGGTGGACGAGGTGACGCAGGCGCAAGTGCGGCTGGAGGCACCGACGGTGGTGCTGGCCATGGGCGGCCTCAACGGCAGTCACGCCGAGGCACGTGTCAACTGGCCAGGGGATCGTCCCCAGCCTGCCGCGATGCTCAACGGCGCAAACCCCTTTGCCGACGGCAAGCTGCACCATCTTGCTGCCGGACTGGGCGCGCAGATCACCCACGCAGGCGAGATGTGGAACTATGCCGCAGGCATTCCCCATCCCTATCCACATTTTCCGGGACATGGCCTTTCGCTGATTCCCTGCAAGTCGGCGTTGTGGCTCGATCATCGAGGCGAGCGCATCGGCCCCGAGCCGCTGGTGACGGGCTTCGACACCCACTGGCTGTGCCAGCGCGTAGCCACACAGGAGCAGCCCTGGACCTGGCATCTGCTGAACTGGCGCATTGCGGCCAAGGAGTTCGCCATCTCCGGTGCCGAGCACAACCAGCGCATCCGCGATCGGCAGTTCGTGCGTTTTCTCAAGGAAACCCTGCTGGGCAATCACCGCCTGCTGCGCCAGATGCAGCACGAAAGCCCGTCCTTCCTGGTGGACGACACGCTGACCGGCCTGGCACACAAGATGAACGCACTGACCATGTCGCACGACGTCGACCCGACCGTGCTCAAAGCCGGTGCCGATGCCTTCGATGCCAACTTCGCCAATGGCCGCAAGCTGCACAACGACGAACAGATCCAGCGCATCCTGCACGCGCGTCAATGGGGGCCGGATCGCCTGCGCACCTGCAAGCCTGCGCCGCTGCAGATGAAAGGGGCCGGCCCGTTCATCGCCATCCACATGCAACTCATCACGCGCAAGAGCCTGGGCGGACTGTGCACCGACTTGCAAAGCCGTGTACTCGATGCTGCTGGCCAGCCCATTGTCGGGCTGTACTGTGTGGGCGAGGCGGCCGGCTTTGGCGGTGGCGGCGCCAGCGGCAAGCGCTCGCTGGAGGGCACGTTCCTGCCCGGCTGCATACTCACCGCGCGCGCTGCCGCGCGAGCCATCGCCAGTGGCGGCTGAGGAGGCATGATGGCGTTTGACGATGGTGGTGGTGCAGGCGTGACGCACGTGCGCGGCATCCACCCGGGCCATCTGGAACGGCTCACCGATTCCGACTGATCATCCGAGGAGAATGCACATGGCCAACGGTGCCCAAGCCCTGCTGAAAACCCTGGCCGATGCCGGTATCAAGGTCTGCTTCACCAACCCCGGCACCAGCGAGATGCATTTCGTGGCCGCGCTGGACGGCGAGCCACGCATGCGTGCCGTGCTGGCCCTGTTCGAGGGCGTGGCCACCGGTGCGGCCGACGGTTACGCACGCATGGCTGGCAAGCCCGCCGCCACGCTGCTGCATCTGGGCTGCGGCCTGGGCAACGGCCTGGCCAACCTGCACAACGCGCGCAAGGGCAAGGTGCCCGTCGTCAACATCGTGGGCGATCACGCCACCTATCACACACAGTACGACGCGCAGCTGCAGTCCGACATCGAGACCGTGGCGCGCAATGTTTCGCCGGGCTTCGTGCGTACCTCGTCAAGCACCGCGGCATTGTGCAGCGATGCGGTCGACGCGATTGCGGCCGCACGTGGCTTGCCCGGGCAGGTGGCCACCCTGATTCTGCCCGCCGACGTGTCCTGGGGTGAAGGCGCCCAGGCTTGCCCTCCGCCGCCGGCGCCCGCGCCGCCTGCGGCGGACGATGCCACCGTCGAGGCCGTCGCCCAGGCTATCCGCAGCGGTGGCAAGGTTGCGTTGCTGCTGGGCGGGCAGGCATTGCGCGAAGACGCGCTGCTGGCTGCCGCGCGCATCGCCGCGCAGGCGGGAGTGAAGCTGTTTGCCGAGGTCTTCCCCACCCGCCTGCAGCGCGGCGCCGGGCTGCCCGCGGTGGAGCGTATCGCCTACCTGGCCGAGATGGCTATCGTGCAGTTGACCGGGATCGAGCATCTGGTCCTGGTCGATGCCAAGGCGCCGGTGTCCTTCTTCGCCTACCCGGGCAAGCCGAGCTATCTGGTGCCCGACGGTTGCACCGTGCACACCCTGGCCTCGCCGGCGCAGGACGCCCTCGCCAGCCTGGAAAAACTGGTGCAGGTGCTGGGCGCCGCACAGGCGCAACCGGTGTTGCAGGCGGCCGGTCGGCCGGGCCGCCCGCGCGGCCGGCTCACTGCGCCCAAGGTCTGCAAGGCCGTGGGCCACTTGCTGCCCGAGCGCGCCATCGTCATCGACGAGGCGATCACCTCCGGGCTGATGCTGGGCGCGATGACGGCAGCCAGCCCACGCCACGACCTCATCACGCTTACCGGCGGCGCGATCGGCCAGGGCCTGCCCAATGCCGTGGGTGCGGCCATCGCCTGTCCTGATCGCCCGGTCATCGCGCTGATCGGCGATGGCACCGCCATGTACACCATCCAGGCGTTGTGGACCATGGCGCGCGAGCAGCTCGACGTGACCGCCATCATCTTCAACAACGCGTCCTACTCCGTGCTCAACGTGGAACTGGAACGGGTCGGCACGGTCGGAGTCGGCCCCAAGGCGCGCGCACAACTGGAGCTGAGTGGTGCGACGCTGAACTTTGCCCGGCTGGCCCAGGGCATGGGCGTGCACGCGGTACGCGCGGACACCGCCGAGGATTTCAGCAAGGCGCTGGAATACGCGCTGGCCGAGCCCGGTCCACATCTGATCGAGGCGCTGGTGCCCGAGGCGCTGAGCGGTGCCCGGCGCAAGCTGCTGCCCTGGCTGCTGCGCTCGCTGCCCAACCTGCCGCCGGCGATGGCACAGGCGCTCAAGCGCAAGATCGCGCCTTGATGAGAGAGAGGCGGGGAAAGGAGTTCTGCCCCGTTTTCGCGAACAGTTGAGTCAGGGCCATAACGGCCGGGTGCCGAACCCGGCGTGTTGATAAAAGCAGGAAGGTCCTCTTTCAACGACCTGCCAAGGGATAAGCTGATTAGCGTCGAGCCTCAGCTGTCAGAAACTCCTCTCCCATCGCTGTCTCTTGATCAGATATCGATTGAATACTGCGACAACACTGGCGGGCAGGGCCCGCCCTACGGCGCGGCGATGGTAGGGCGGCACTGCCCGCCGGCTCTTCCGCACCAATGCAAGATGTGATCAAGAGGCAGCGCACCCGTAAGGGGGCTCTCAAGGTCGCCGTCGGGAGAGGGGTTGGGGAAAGGGTTCGGGCGCCGCCAACATTGGCAGCACTCGACATTGCAACTCCACGCTTCGCGCGCACCCTCATCCCGCGTTTTGCGCCGCCTTCTCACCGGCAAAAGGACTCCCGATGGTCGCCGAGGGCACAAGGACCATGTCAGCTGAGGCTCGACGCTGATCAGGAGGGATAATGCCGCTTGGTGAAATGCAGCGAAGCGAGCCGGGCGATGATCGAATGAAAGTAGACGTGTTGATCGTCGGCGCTGGTGCCGCGGGGCTGATGTGCGCGATCACCGCCGGCCAGCGGAGCCGCCGCGTGCTGGTGGTGGATCACGCCAACAAGGTTGGCAAGAAGATCCTGATGTCTGGCGGCGGGCGCTGCAATTTCACCAATCTCGGCGTTACCCCTGCGCAGTACCTCTCGGCCAATCCACACTTCGCCAAATCCGCGCTGGCGCGCTACACGCCGTCGGACTTCATCGCGCTGGTGGAAAAACACCGCATCGCCTACCACGAGAAAGAGCTCGGCCAGCTGTTCTGCGACGACTCCTCCAAACAGATCGTGCGCATGCTGCTCGATGAATGCGCGGCGGCCGGCGTCACCGTGAAGGCGAATTGTGGCGTGCAGCGTGTACGCAAGGCACCGGAAGGTTTCAGCGTCCACACCGCACTTGGCGAGGTGCACACGCAGTCGCTGGTGGTGGCCAGCGGCGGCCTGTCGATTCCCAGCATGGGGGCCAGCGGCTTCGGTTACGAACTGGCGCGTCAGTTCGGCCATGCGCTGCTGCCGACCCGGGCCGGCCTGGTGCCGTTGACGCTCAGCGGCAAGCACCAGGAACACTACCGGGATCTGGCCGGCGTGGCGTTGCCGATGGTGGAAACCCGGGTGGGCAAGCACAGCTTCCGCGCCGGCCTGCTGTTTACCCACCGTGGTCTGAGCGGGCCGGCCATCCTGCAGATCTCCTCGTACTGGCAGCCTGGCGACGACCTGCGCATCGACCTGTTGCCCGATCAGGATATGGGCGAATGGCTGGTTGCACAGCGTCATGCGAGGCCACTGGCCGAACTGAAAACCGTGCTTGGCGATGCCTTGCCGAAGCGGCTCGCCCAACGATTGTGTGAGCAATGGCTCGACAGTCGCCCGATGCGTCAGTACCGCGAGAATGAACTCAGCCGCATCGGCGACGAGCTCCATGCCTTGCCGATCACCGCCAGCGGCACCGAGGGCTATCGCACGGCCGAAGTCACCCTGGGCGGCGTCGACACCGACGGGCTCTCGTCCAGCACCATGCAGTCGAAACGCGTGCCTGGTCTTTACTTCATCGGCGAGGTGGTCGACGTCACCGGCTGGCTCGGCGGCTACAACTTCCAGTGGGCCTGGGCGTCCGGTCGGGCGGCGGGCGAGGTGGCATAGGCTGTGGATGCGCCGTTGCTGCAATCGGTCGTGGTGCGGAGCCAGGGCCAGTCGGGCGGCTTCGCGCAACCTCAACGTTGCACGTGTTTCACTGCGCCCCGGATCAGCGCGAGGATTGCTCCATGAAAGTCGGATGCATCGGCCTTGGCGCGATGGGCAGCGCGATGGCGGGCAACCTGGTTGCAGCCGGCCATGTGGTGACGGTGTGGAATCGCTCCGCCGAGGCCTGCCAGCCACTGGCCTCGCTGGTCGCGAGGGTCGCCTCCACGCCTGATCGGGCGGTGCAGGGTGAGGTGCTGTGCAGCATGCTGGCCGATGATCGCGCCATCCGTGCGGTGTTTCTCGATAGGGGGTTCCTGGATGCGATGGACCCGGGCACGTTGCATGTGAATCACGCGACACATCTCGGTGTCGCTGGCGCGGGTGCCGCTGCCGTTCGCGGGCGCGTTGCGCGACAGCCTGCTGGAAGCGATGGCTGCCGGAGACGAGGAACTGGACTGGTCGGTGTTGTCGCTGGTGGCGGCAAGGCACGCGCATCTGGACGAGCGCAAGTAGCGGAGCAAGTCGCTACGGCGACCACGCCAGGCTGCCGTCGATCACGGTGTGGCTGCGACCGCCCACCCAGAGCGCGTCGCTGTCGATGTGCACGACGAGTCGTGCATCGTGCCCGATCTCGCGGCCCTGGCTGACCACGTAGCCGTGCGCCAGCGGGCCATGGGGTTCGGCCTGGGCGATGTAAGCCGCGATCAGACCGTTGGCCGCGCCGGAAGCAGGGTCCTCAACGATGCCGACACCGGCCGGGAACGCACGCACCACCAGTTGCCGCTCGCCCTGCGTGGCGCGGGCAAATACGCACAGGCCCATGCTGTCGCTGGCCTGTGCCAGCGCGAGGATGGCCGCGTGATCGGGTTGCCAGGCGCGCAGGCTGGCCTCATCCGCCACCTCGGCCAGCCACCAGCGTCGTCCACCATCCACCAGCGCGGGCGGCAGCACGCCGCATTCGATCCCGGCCAGGGTCGCCGCCAGCAACGGGTGCGCATCGCGGCCGGTACCCAGCACGCGCTCGCCTGGCGATTGCAGCAGCAGTTCACGATCGTGACCGCGGCCTTTGATCCGGATCGGCAACACGCCGGCATCGCACTCCTGCCAGAGCAGGCCATCGAGCGGCGTGGCCAATCCGGCTTCGAGCGCGGCGTGTGCGCTGCCGATGCTGGGATGGCCGGCGAACGGGATTTCCTTGTGCGGGGTGAAGATGCGCACGCGGTAACTCGCCCGGGGGTCGGTGGGTGGCAGCAGGAAGGTGGTTTCGACCAGCGCGGTCCAGCGCGCAAAACGCTGCATCGCCGCCGTGCTCCAGTCATCCGCCCCGATCACCACCCCCAGATGATTGCCGCCTCCCATGGTGGCGGCAAACACGTCCAGGTGCAGGTAACGGAGCAGGCTCATGCAATTCACCTGGCCGCAGGCGGCGGCACAACGCAACCGATGATAAAGGTACGGCGACGCTTGCAACACTGATGCATTGGCATAGCCACGAGGCTGCTCGATACGAGCGTCACGCAGAAGCCGTGCAGGTCGACAAGTCCGGTTCGACACGCCAAGATGCCCACCTTTGCCCGTCCGCTGCGGAACCGTCCATGTCGCTCACCTTGGTCATCATCGCCATTACCACCATCGTGTCGTTCATGGCGTTCAACAACAGCCGGCTGATGAACGACCTGATCCTGTGGCCGCCGGCGATCAGCCGCCAGCGCGAGTATTACCGCCTGGTGACCTACGGCGTGGTGCACGCGGATTTCGGCCATCTGCTGTTCAACATGTTCACCCTGTTCTTTTTCGGACGGGCGATGGAGCCGTTCTATGCCGGCATGCTCGGTACGCTTGGCTTTGCACTGTTTTATATCGGCGGGTTGGTGATTTCGATCCTGCCGACCTACTTGAAAAATCGCGCCAACCCGAACTATCGCAGCCTCGGCGCGTCCGGTGCGGTGTCGGCGGTGTTGTTTTCCTACATTCTGATCGCGCCATGGCAGCAGATCATCGTGCTGGTCATACCGATGCCGGCGATTGTCTTCGCGGTGTTGTATACGACCTATTCGATCTACATGGACCGGCGCGGACAGGGCAGCGTCAATCACAGTGCGCATCTGTGGGGTGCCGCCTACGGGGTGCTGTTCACCATCCTGATCAATCCTCGGGTGCTGCCACATTTCCTCGATGCGCTGCTGCATCCGGCCTTCTGATCCGCCGGCCCGCACGTCTGCAAATGAACGGTTCGTGCAGTGCGTAATGCCCTTGATCGCCGATACGCGCATACTGGAATCGGTTTTCATCGATTACCGCAGGAGAACGAACGCATGGCCATGACACGCAAGTCGACAGCGAAGACATCCGCGGCAAAGAAGACATCCGCCGGGAAGACATCAGCGAAGAAACCAGCAGTCAGCAAGAAGCCCGCTTCAAAGGTCGCCGCAAAAAAAGCTGCCGGCAAGACCGCCCTGAAGAAGTCCGCCGTAAAGAAGTCCGCCACGCGGAAGGTCGCCAGCAAACCTGCTGCGAAGAAGGCGGTGGCGAAGGCGCCGCTGAAGAAGGCAGCCGCGAGGAAGCCTGCAACCGGGAAGACTGCTCCGAAAAAAACCGTAAGCAAGAAGTCCGTCGCGGGAAAGACCGCACCAAAAAAGTCGGCCACGACGAAGACGGTTGCGGCAAAGAAGGTGGCAACAGCCAGGCCGATGGTCGGCAAGGCCGGGGCGAATTCCGCCGCGAAGAAGGCGGCTCCGCGCAAGCGCGTGGCTGGGAAGGAAGCACTGGTCCCGCACATCAGCCCGGAAGAAGCCGTGGCCCATATCCAGGCCCTGCTCAATGCCAAGCACGATCGGGATCAACGTGCGCCAGGCTGGCCGGGCGCCGACGCGTCTCGCCCTGCATCGAATGCCGCCGACTTGTATCCGCCGGTGTCCGGGTCGGGTGGAAGTGGTGACGCCTATGTGCCGGCTGCGCAACGCAAGGAGCAGAGCAAGCGCAAGGGCTGATTCAGCGCGATTCACGGGTGGCACGTTGTCTCTGCGGTGGCCGTTGAGTACACCCGCCGCACGGCCATGCGGCGTGCGCTCAGGCTGAGTTCAAGCGTCATGGTCCAGCGTAGGGCTGTCATTCGCCGCGGAGGTGAATCATGAAGCGACAGCTTGCTTGCCTCATGCTGGCCGTTGCAGCGGCGGCCTTGTCCGGCTGTTACTACGATCCTGGCTACAGCTATGTGCGTGGCTCAGGTTACGGCGGGGATGCCTACTATGGCAGCGGCAGCACTTACTACGCCGCGCCGGGTTATTACGGTGGCTACTACCCCTATTACTACCCCAGTTACTACGGCGGCTATTATGCGCCGGGCGTGAGCGTCGGCATCAGCGGGCGCTGGTACGGTGGCTCGCGCTATCGCGACTATCGTCACTACCGCGATTTCCATGACCGTGGGTATCACGGGCGTGGTTACTATCGCGGCGACCGCAGGGACTGGTCGGGCCATCGCGGCCGGTTTCCACCCAACAGGCATCAACACCCCCATCGTTGAGTGCCCGGGTAGGCGAGTCGTTCGGGCACAATGGTCGAATGTTGCGTTTTCGACCGCTGGCCGCGCGTTTTGCTTTTCCCCGACTCGCGGCCTTCGCGGCGATGGGACTGTTGTTGTCGGCCTGCGGGAGCCTGCGTTACTACGCACAGGCCGCGCACGGCCAGGGCGAGTTGATCGTCCATCGCCGCCCTATCGACAAGCTGCTGCGTGATCCGCACACCGATCCGGAACTTGCCGCGCGGCTGCGGCTGGCATTGCAGGCGCGCGCGTTTGCCTCGCAGCAACTGGGTTTGCCGGATAACCGCAGCTACACCGGCTATGTGCAACTGGATCGTCCCTACGTGGTGTGGAACGTGTTCGCGGCGCCGCGCTACTCGGTGCAGGCGGTGCCGCAGTGTTTCCCGGTCGCGGGCTGCGTAGCCTACCGTGGTTGGTTCGACGAGGCGGATGCAAAGGCCGATGCGGCGCGACTGCGCGCAAACGGCGACGACGTGTGGATCGGCGGCGTACCCGCGTATTCGACCCTGGGATGGTTCGCCGATCCGATCCTTTCCAGCATGCTGCGCTGGGACGATGACGATCTGGCCGGGACGATCTTCCACGAACTGGCGCATCAGCTGATCTATGTGAAGAGCGACACCGCGTTCAATGAATCCTTTGCCAGCTTCGTGCAGGAGCAGGGCTTGCGCGACTGGCGCGCCTCGCGTGGCCTGCCGCCGCAGCGCGGGCATCAGCAGGAAATGCAAGACGGCTTCACCCGCCTGGTGCTGGATCTGCGCGGACGCCTGGAGACCTTGTACGCCAGCGGTGTCGACGAGGCGGCGATGGCGGCTGGAAAGCAGCGCGAGATCGTGGCTTTTCGCACGCGTTACGAATGCTGGCGCCAGCAGCACTGGCCCGGCGACCACCGCTACGATGCCTGGGTGGCACAGCCGATCAACAATGCGCAGCTGCTGCCGTTCGGCCTCTATGATCAGTGGACGCCCGCGTTTGCCATGCTGTTCCAGCGGGCCGAACGCAGCTGGCCGGCGTTCTACGCAAAGGTGCGCGCTCTGGCGCGGGAGCCCAGGGCACAGCGTGACCGTGAGCTGCAGGCGCTGTTGCCGTCCGGCAAATAGGCCCAGCTTTCAGTGCTGGATGGTTGACTGCACCTTGCGTCCGGCCATGTGCCGCAGATAGACGAGCAAGACATCAAGGTCGGCGTCGGACAGGGTCTGTTGGTCGAAACCCGACATCTTCGCCTGCGACCAATGCCGCAACGATTGCGGGTTGCGGATGTAAGCCCGCAGCAGATCGGCACGCAGATACTCGGTGGGGTTGTACGGGATGTTCAGATCCGGGCCGAGCTTCGCGTCGCCCGCGCCGTTCAGTGTGTGGCAGGCGAAGCAGGTGCGCTGGAACACGGTCAGGCCGCGTCGTATCGGACTGCCCGCGGGCAGGGAGGGGGCGGGCAGGATCGCGGGGAAGCGTGCCGCGACGCTGTCGAGCTTGCGGATCATGGTCAGTTGGTACGGCCACTGCTCAGGGCCGACCTGGGTAGCCTGCGGCCTGGTCCACACCACGTAGAACGGTCCGGCGCTGCCGTGCTGGCCGGGCAGGTCGGGCCAGGGTCGGGTCGGTTCCTCGATCGCCAGCCAGGCTTCGCTGCCACGCCGGTTCAGGATCAGCGCCGCAGGGATCTCGGCGGCGAAACCGTCGGCGCCGACGAACTGCAGGTGATCGGCCGGGGCGACGCCGCGCAGCAGGCCGGCCAGCGGCACCGCCCGGTACTGCATCGGGCGTTTGAAAGCCACATCGGCCGCCACGCTCACGGTTCGTGCATCGGGGCGCGCCAGCAGTTCGGCCGTCGGCCAATGGACGGCTCCGTGCCCCAGATCCACGGTGAGCTCGGAGCCCCGGGCGCTCATGCCCACTCCGGCCACAAGCAAGGCCAGCGCGAGCAAGCTGCCGCCGATGAGTTTTATCAGGAACTCCAAATGTCCAGAATTTACAGGGGGATGCCGCCCAGTGTGGGCCGGTTGAAGTGGACGGATCCGGCGCCGGTGGATCGGGTGCGGCGCGCTACCCTGTCGCCAGGCTGAACATGATCCGACATGCACATTGAACTCACGTGGGCCAGCACACACTAAGTCGGTGTATCGCCGTGATGGCGACAAGAAGCGGCGCAAGTCACCGTGCTGCTGAGGGGCTGGCCTTACCTCCCCTGGAGGCCGCCTGACAAACCCCATCGGTCCTCCCCTGGCCGGTGGGGTTTCTTTTATGCGCCATGTCCGATCTGCCCCAACGGGCACACCGAGCTGCATGGATAATGGGCGTGCAGACACTCCTTCCCCGTCTGGGCTGATGATGATCATAGACTCGCTGCTCGATACCGACCTGTACAAGTTCTCGATGATGCAGGTGGTGCTGCACCAGTATCCGGCCGCGCAGGTGGAATATCGCTTCAAGTGCCGCACCCCGGGCATCGACCTGGTGCCGTACATCAACGAGATCCGCGTCGAGCTGGCCGCGTTGTGCCAGTTGCGTTTTCGTGCGGATGAGCTTGACTACCTGCGTGGCTGGCGTTTCATCACGAGTGACTTCGTCGACTTCCTGGGGTTGTTCCAGCTCAACGAGAAATACGTGCAGATCACGCCCTCGTCCGACGTGCCGGGCGAGATCGAGATCCGCATCCGTGGCCCGTGGCTGCACACGATCATGTTCGAAGTGCCGCTGCTGGCGATCGTCAACGAGGTCTACTTCCGCCACACCAGCGCGGGGCTGGACCTGGCCGAGGGGCGTCGGCGGCTGCACGACAAGATTGCGCTGTTGCGTGATACCCCCGATTACGTCGATTGCCGGATCGCCGACTACGGCACCCGCCGACGCTACTCGCGGCCGTGGCAGGAAGAGGTGGTCACCACCTTGCGCGACGAGCTCGGCCCGCAATTGGCCGGCACCAGCAACGTGTGGCTGGCCTACAAGCTCGGCCTGACTCCGCTGGGTACGTTGGCGCACGAGTACCTGCAGGCGCACCAGGCGCTGGGACCGCGCCTGCGCGATTCGCAGGTGGCCGCGCTGGAAGCCTGGGCGCGCGAGTACCGCGGCGACCTCGGCATTGCGCTGTCCGACGTGTACGGGCTTGAGGCTTTCCTGCGCGATTTCGACATGTACTTCTGCAAGTTGTTCGACGGCACCCGCCACGATTCCGGCGATCCGTTCGAGTGGGGCGAGAAGGTACTGGCCCATTACCGGGCGAACCGGGTCGATCCGCGCAACAAGGTGCTGGTGTTCAGCGATGGCCTGGACATCCCGCGGGTGATGCAGTTGTACGCCCATTTCAGGGGACGCTGCCTGCTGGCCTTCGGGGTGGGCACCAACCTCACCAACGATGTCGGTCCCACGCCGCTCAACATCGTGATCAAGATGATCCGCTGCAACGGCCAGCCGGTAGCCAAGTTGAGCGACACGCCCGGCAAGAACATGTGCGAGGACCAGGCCTATGTGACGTACCTGCGTCAGGTATTCGAGATTCCTGCCTCGCAGGGTTGATCGTCGGCGGGTTCGTTCACCGCCTACCGTCGAAGTGGGTGGCGCAAATCACGCCGGGAAAGAAACGGACGCATACGGATATGCCCGATGGCGGTGATCGCCGACAAAGTATCTGCCGATGGCGTACGCTGATCGATGGATATCTTCAGTCGGAGCACGAGCATGACCAGCGTCTACGATTTCACCGTAAGCGACATCGACGGCAAACCGCGCTCGCTGGCCGAGTGGCGCGGCAAGACGTTGTTGATCGTCAACGTCGCCTCCAAATGCGGCTTCACCCCGCAGTACCGCGGGCTGGAAACGCTGTGGCAGGACCAGCGCGACAAGGGGCTGGTGGTGATGGGATTTCCGTGCAACCAGTTCGGCCACCAGGAGCCGGGTGACGAGGCCGAGATCAGGGACTTCTGCAGCACCCAGTACGACGTGACCTTCCCGATGTTCGCCAAGGTCGAGGTGAACGGCGACGACGCCCACCCGCTGTACAAATGGCTGAAAAGCAAAGGCAAAGGTATCTTGGGCAGCGAGGCGATCAAGTGGAACTTCACCAAGTTCCTGGTCGATGCCGACGGGCAGGTGGTGAAACGCTATGCGTCCACCGACACGCCACAGAAGATTGCTGTCGACACGCTGGCCCAATTGGACGGCTGAGCGCCCAGATCACTGGCTTCATCGCGGGTTCGGCGTGCCAACTGTTCAGTCGCCACGACGATCGTTCGCGAGCAGCACGGTGATCGCGTCGAGGTCGCGACTGGCGAGCGGCGCCCCTTCAGGTGGCTCGTAGTTGTCCAGCATGATCGCGAACGCGAGGCGTTCCCCGGTCGTGGTGGTGACGTAGCCAGCCAGGCTGTGGACATGGCTCATGTTGCCGGTCTTTGCCTGCACGTTGCCTGCCGCGACGGTCCCGCGCATGCGATGGGCCAGGGTGCCATCCACGCCAGCCAGCGGCAGCGCGTCGCGAAACTGCGCGGCGTAGGGTTGTGCTGCCAGGTAGACCAGCAGGCGCACCATTGCGTCCGGCGTCACCAGGTTGTGGCGGGACAGGCCGGTACCCTCGACGATCTGGCTGACCTCCGGGGCAATGCCGATCCGGTCCAGCAAGTCGCGTAGGGCATGGATACCCCAGCCTCCGCTGTCCCGGAACCCTTCCGGCGGTGAGTCGGAATTGGCCTGTTCGTGCACACCTGCGCTCAGCAAGAGGTTCTGCAGGTAAAGATTCTGCGAGCGCTTCAATCCTCGCCGCAGGATCTCCAGCAGGGGTGGCGAAAGCAGCTCGCCCAGTACGTGGGCATGAGCAAGCGTCGCGTCGTCGGCCAGCGGCCAGTGCAGTACGCGCGTGTTGCCTCTGATGCGGATGCCGCGCTTCGCCAGTGCCGCGCGCAACTGGCGTGCCGCCTGTAGCGCCGGATCGTCCATCGCCAGGCGAAAGTGTGCTGGCGACGCCCGCGCCGGGATGCTGCCGAAGACATGCAGGGTGGGGCTGCCGGGTGCACGATAGAGGTTGATGTCACTCGGCGTTCCACTTTGCGTGGTGTCGATCCTGCCCACGACCTTCGCGATGCCGTCGACCGGGACAAGCTCGATGCGGGCGCTCCGGCCCGGCGATGCGCCCGGTGTTACGGTGATGCTAACGACGTTTTCGTCGACGCTCAGCGCAGACGATGGCACTGCGAACCAGCTCTGCAGGTCGCCCGCCTCCCAGCCGCTGCCGAACGACGGACCCGTGAAGTAACTGTCGTCGGCGACCAGGTCACCCTGCACCTGGCGTACGCCGTGCGCACTCAGTTGCGACGCCAGTTGCGCGGCCCACTCGGTGCTTTCCTCGGTGCCCAGGGTCGGGTCGCCCATGCCACGAAGGACCAGATGACCTTCCAGACGGCCGTGGTGGATCGTTCCACGCGACAGCAGGCGGGTGGGGAAGCGATAGTCCGCGCCCAGCGTGGCGAGACTCAACGCGGCCGTGAAAAGCTTCGCGGTCGAGGCAGGTTGCGCCAGCCGATCGGCGCGATGCGTGTAGAGCGTGCGTCCGCTGTCCAGCGAGACCACGGCGATGCCCCAGCTCGCATGCGCAAACCGCGGTTGTCCGATCAGCGTATCGATCCGTGCGGCGAGACCGGCGTCTGCAACCGTCGTCGACACGACGGCGAACGAGCTCGGCCCGACCAGCAGGCCGGCGACGACGAGGCCACGCAGGAGACACAAACGGATGCGGTGGCGTGGCAGGCAGGGCATGCCTTCAGTATCGCCAATCGAGCCCCCGCGTGCAGGGCCTGCTGCGTCGTTCTGTTACCCTTTGAGCCTCGTGCCGGTGCTGCCGGCGGACACGAACTCCCTCAAGAGACCTGATGATGCAGATTGCCCAAAACGTCGTTGCCGCCTTCCATTACACGTTGACCGATGACCAGAACGAGATCATTGACAGCTCGGCGGGTCGCGATCCGCTGACCTACCTGCATGGCAGTGGCCAGATCGTGCCCGGCCTGGAGAAGCAGATGGAAGGACGTTCGGCGGGCGACAAGTTCAACGCCGAGGTGACTCCCGAGGAAGGCTATGGCGTACACCACGCCGAGTTGATGCAGGAAGTGCCGCGTGAAGCATTCCAGGGCGTCGAGGACATCCAGCCCGGCATGCAGTTCCAGGGTCGTGGCCCACAGGGCGAGATCAACGTCACCGTGACCAAGGTCGAGAATGACAAGGTCTTCATCGATGGCAACCATCCGCTGGCCGGCAAGACCCTGCATTTCGCCATCGAGGTGACCGACGTGCGCGCCGCGAGCGAGGAAGAGCTTGCGCACGGCCACGTGCACGGTGCAGGTGGCCACGCGCACTGATCGTCAACGCGAACATCGCGCCAAGCGGGCCTGGTGAGGGGACTCACCAGGCCCGCTTCGTCAATGGCGCACTCAATACCAGTCAAGCAGCGACACACCCAGGCCCAGGTAGGTGGCGTTGTGGTTGTAGTCGATCAGGCTTTCGCCGTAGCCCTTGAACAGTTCCGCATAGCCGCGCAGGTTGCCGGCAATCGGAAAGCTCCAGCTGAACCGGGCCGAGCCGTGTTGCTGGCTGCCGCCACGGAACGAATCACGCAGGGCGAGGCCGAATTCCTGCCCGTGCCATTCGTGCACGATCTGTATCTCGCCGCGACCGATGTAGTTGCTGATGCCGGGATTATCGTCGCTGCTTCTCGACTCGGGTATGCGCCACCAGGGGCGCAGCATCACGGTCCAGCCGTCGCGCTCGAAGCCGACGTTCGCGATGATGCGGTTCCAGTCACGCGATCGCGGGTCGCCGCGTCCGTTGGATTGGTGATTCAGGCCAATGCCCAGCAGCCGGCCATTCCAGCCCAGCACTTCGTAATGGGTATCGAAGACGAGCAACGCCTCGGGTTCGTAGTTGGTCTCCCGGAACGGGCGCGACTCATTCGTGTTGTAGACCTGCCAGCGCGAGGATTGCGTATAGGCAAGCCACAAGTCGCCAGTGTCACCGAACACACCTTGCCAGAGCTTGGTCTTCAGGCTCAGCTGGAACTTGGCCTCGATGTTTTGCAACGGCTCGTTCCCGGTCGCCGTATCGTCGGGGTTGAGGCTGTGGGGTCGGTTGTTCTGGTTGCTGCTGGCGAAGAGCGGCAGCACGTAGACCGGCTTGTAGCCGCGGATGTTGAACGTGCCGAGCTTGCTTTCCCGGGACAGTTCCCAGCGACTGTCGAGCAGGGACAGTGGCGTGGCCACACCGTTGTCGCCTTCACTGGAGGCAAGCGACGTGGTGTGGCTGTCGCGGGCAAACATGCTGCCGGCAGGAGCGGTTCCCACCGGCCGTTTCTGCGCGGCGGGAAGATTCTCCCGACCGGTGGCGTGGTCGTAGCAGGCCAGACGTTGCGCATCGCTCTCGATGGCGGTGCAGCCGCGGATGTCCATGGGGTCGGGGTTCTGCGCACGTGCGGTCGTGACGATCAGGCACGACGCCAGTACCGCGCAAGCAGCGGCCAGGTGAAATGTCATCGGAATTTCCAGGTTCGGGTCGGCCGGCTTGCGAGATGCGGCAGGATTGGTACGGGCATGCCGGCCAGTCTAACCAACGCTCGTGAACGCCTGCTTCACGCGCACCCGGTTCCGCCACGCGAATCCGGCCTGGCCCGTCGCACGCTGCTCGCTACTTCAGCTGTTTTGCCCAGCGTGCGTACTCGGACTGGCTGATCTTGCCATCCTTGTTGCTGTCTCCATGGAGGAAGTCGTTCGCCAGCGGGGGATAGGCTGCGGCCTGCTCGGGAGTGATACTTTTGCCGCCACCGGACAACTGCTCGAAGTCCGGGGCGGGGCCGATCGTCGGCGCCGGTGCCGGCACGCTGTTGATGACGACCTCGCCTTGCGCCGTCTGGTAGGTTGCTGAGTGGGTGGCGTCCTGCGCGATGGCGGTGCCGCCGAACAGCAGGGCACCGGCGACGAGGCCGGGGATGACGGAATGACGTAAATTCATGATCAATACTCCACTTCAGAATGAGCGCCTGGCTTGCGCGGGCCCGGGCCGACCCATGGCCAATTGCATCCAGGCCGACCGTCGAACTCCATGTCGAGGCAGACTAGCAACCGATGTGTATAGGCCGGTTCAAGATCCGGCTCATGAAACCGTGAAGGCGTCACGCTGTTGAGCGCGGCTTCAGCTACGCGGCGACCATTGAGCCTGGCGCAGGCACGCCGATTGCAACTGGCCGCACAGGGCTTGCTGCAACCGTTGCGGCGGCGTGCCCGGCGCGACGATGTGGTGGCCGCGATCGAGCGCATGCGCCTGTTGCAGATCGATACCATCCATGTCGTGGCGCGCAGTCCCTACCTGGTGCTGCATGCGCGGCTTGGCGACTACCCGATGGCCTGGCTCGACGAGGCGCTCGCCAACGGTCGGGTAGCCGAGTGCTGGGCACACGAGGCGTGCTTCGTCACCGCCGCGGATTTCATGTGGCACCGGGCGTGGCGCCAGCGGCGTGGGGAGCACTGGGCGCACCGGCATGCGCAGCGCATGTATCGAGAGCAACGCAGCGACATGGACACCCTGCTCGAACGTATTCGCGCCTCCGGCCCGGTGCGTGCGGCAGACTTTGCGCGGCCCGAGGGTAGCGGCAAATCGGGCTGGTGGGCCTGGAAGCCGGAGAAGCGCTGGCTGGAGGCCTGGTTTGCGCTGGGCCAGTTGATGGTCCTGCGGCGCGAACGTTTCCAGCGTGTCTATGAGCTTGCCGAGCGCGTGCTCGCGAAGCTGGATCCGCCGCCGGACCCGATAGTGACGACCCTGGCGGCGACCGAACTGCGTCGACACTTCATTCTCGCCAGTGTGCGTGCGCTGGGTGTGGCGCCAGCGGCATGGATTGCGGACTACTTCCGGCTGAAGCCGAGGGTCACCGAGCGCGAGCTGGCCCCGCTGGTCGCCAGCGGCGAGTTGCTGGCGGTGTCGGTACAGGGATGGACGATCCCGGCCTACGTTCATCGCGACAACGCGGATCTGCTGGAGCAGGCGCGTGGTGGGCGCCTGCGTGCGACCCACACTACGTTGCTGTCGCCGTTCGATCCGCTGGTTTGGGATCGCGCACGGCTGCGCGGCATGTTCGATTTCGAATACAGCATCGAGTGCTACACGTCGGCCGCACGCCGTCGCTACGGTTATTTCGTGCTGCCGATCCTGCACCGCGACCGCCTGGTTGGCCGGCTGGATGCGAAGGCCCATCGCGCCGACGAAGTGTTCGAAATCAAGTCGTTGTATCTGGAGCCTGGTGTGGACATCGAACCGGGATTGTTGAAGGCGCTGGCCAGGGCCATCGTGGCCACGGCGCGATGGCATGGTACGTGTGAAGTCCGGGTGACCCGCAGCCGACCGCCGGCACTGGCCAAGCTGCTGCGCGCCGAATTGCGCCAGCGGGCGTGAGATGAGAAAAAGCTCCTAGGGCGAGCTGGCGGCTGGGGCCGGGTCTGTCGCGCACGGCTTTCCATGCAGGGCCTGGCGCAGGCTGCGTGCCAGCGAGTTGCAACGTTCGGCCAGTTGCGGACGAATGTCCGGGTTCTGCGAATCGCGCAGTAGAGTCGTGCGCATGGCTTCATAGCGTGCCTGCAACTGGTCGGGCGCAAAGATCTTGGCGGCCCGGTGGCAGGCAAGATAGCTCGACAGATAGTCGTCGCAGGCCGCAATGCCGGTCCGATCGGGCAACCCGTCGTCGGCGCTGCTGGTCGTCGCTTGACCATGCCGGGAGGTGCTGCTGGATGGGGTGGTCGAGCTGGTCGTCGATGGCGAAGCCGGCCGGGTGGTCGGGTGCTTGGCGCAGCCGGCCAGCAGCAGGCCGGCGACCATCGTCGCGGCCAGGGCCGTGCGGGGCAAGATGGGCATGATCGACTCTCCTGGTCGGGTCGAGCGTGGCCGCGACAATACGCAATATGGTTGGTCGCGTCACGCGTCTGGCTGTCACTAGACAGGGTGCAAGGTAAAGAAAATCTGAATTTACCGGGTTTTGCCGACCGCAATCCACCGGCATCCTGGTTGCCCGGCTCCCGGCGGCGTGGGGCAGGGCGTGGTCCGACGCCCTGGGTAGCCAGCACAAGCGCTTGCCAACCGGGGGTTGGGGATCGGGCGTATCGCTGGACGGGTCGACACGGACGTCGGAGAAACCGGACGCTGGCGTCAGGTTTTTCCTGCCTGGACAATCGTTGTGACAAACCGCTTGACAAATCACTTTTCTTTCAAAAATCCGTTATGCTTGGGCCGCTGCGTCTGCTTGGCCACGTGCGTGTCCACTGGGGATTTCCGTAATCCGTCCGTTGCACCCGACCTCGGCATGCTCAGTAAACCGTCGGCCCGTTGGGGCCGGTTTGTCCATAAAGTCTGGATTGGATCGGAGTGTGAGTCATGTCGGATCGTGAAACAGGTACAGTCAAGTGGTTCAACGACGCCAAGGGGTTCGGCTTCATCAGCCGGGAAAGTGGTCCTGATGTGTTCGTGCATTTTCGCGCGATCACGGGTTCAGGCTTCAAGAGCCTGCAGGAAGGGCAGAAAGTAAGCTTCAACGTGGTGAACGGTCAGAAGGGCCTGCAGGCCGAAGACGTCACTCCTGTTTGATCCCGGCTGTACGGGGATCCATGAAGGGCCGGCACTTGCCGGCCCTTTTTGTAGCGGTGGCATCAATTGGTTAGGCTGTCCGCATGCATGATCCTGCTGCATCCCCCCTGTCCGCGCCGCCCACCGGTCGTGCGACGGAACTACTGGTCATTCCGGTTTCCACCACCGGAGGCGCGAGTTTCGAATTGCTGTGCACCGTGCCGGATGCGCCGCGCCGCCTGCTGTACTGGCTGCCGGCGATGGGCATGCCGGCACGGCATTACCTGCCGTTTGCCGAGGCGCTGGGGGCGCATGGGGTGGGCGTGGTGCTGCACGAGTGGCGCGGGATCGGCTCCAGCAACCAGCGCGCCGGCCGTCATTGCGACTGGGGCTACCGCGAGCTGCTGCAGCATGATCTGGCCGCCGGCATGGCGGTACTGCGACAGCACTGGCCGCAGCTCGGCTGCAGCGTGGGCGGGCACAGTCTTGGTGGCCAGCTCGGCCTGCTCTTTGCGAGCCTGCACCCTGGCGAATTCGACAGCCTGGTGCTGGTGGCCAGCGGTGCGCCGTACTGGCGCGGATTCAGACGTGGCTGGCTGATCGGACTGAGCATGTCGTTGGCGCCGCTGCTGACGCGCCTCTGGGGCTATTTGCCAGGGCGTCGGCTCGGTTTTGCTGGCAACGAGGCGCGTGGGGTGATCGCCGACTGGAGCCGCAGCGGGCGATCGGGGAAGTACCGCGTCAAAGGCATGGATCACGACCTGGAGCAGGCGCTGGCTGCGCTGCGCCTGCCTGCACTCGCCTTGTGCCTGCGCGACGACTGGCTTGCGCCTGCCGCTTCGCTGGATTGGCTGCTGGGCAAGCTGGGGGCAGCGTCACACACCCGCGTGATGCTGACATCGCACGATCTCGATGGTCAGCCGGCGGGTCATTTCAGCTGGATGAGAGCACCCGCACCGCTTGCCGCCCGCATTGCCGATTGGCTCGATGCCCTGGACCCACCGCTGGTCACGTGCGACCACGCGGGCGCTTGATTGCCTGGCGCCGCGGCTGCATCTCGAAAGATCTGTCTTCGCGAGGAGCTGTCCATGAGCCTGTTTGAACCGTTCACCCAGCGCCGTGTCACCCTGCGCAATCGCCTGCTGGTGGCGCCGATGTGCCAGTACTCGGCCGTCGATGGCGTGCCAGACGATTGGCATCTGGTGCACCTGGGCAGCCGCGCCGTCGGCGGCGCCGGAGCGGTCATTACCGAGGCCACGGCGGTATCGGCGCAAGGGCGCATCTCGGCGCAGGACACCGGGCTGTGGAATCAGGCGCAGGTCGAGGCATGGCGCCCGATCACCCGTTTCATCAAGGCGCAGGGCGCGGTCGCCGGCGTGCAACTGGCCCATGCCGGACGCAAGGCCAGCACGCTGCGCCCATGGGATGGGCATGGCCCGATACCCGCCGGGCACGGCGACTGGCTCACCGTTGCCCCCTCGGCCTTGCCGTTCGATACCGGCTGGCATCTACCGCAGGCGCTGGACGCGGCCGGTATCCAGGCGGTGATTGCAGACTTTCGTGACGCCGCGCGCCGCGCGCTGGAAGCGGGCTTCGAGCTGCTCGAACTGCACGCCGCGCATGGCTATCTGCTGCACCAGTTTTTGTCGCCGCTGAGCAACCGGCGCGACGATCGCTACGGTGGCAGTTTCGAAAATCGCAGCCGGTTGACGCGTGAGGTCATCGCCGCGGTGCGCGAAGTGTGGCCGCACGAGCTGCCGCTGTGGCTGCGCGTTTCGGCCACCGACTGGGCTCCCGACGACGGCCCGCGCGGCTGGGACATCGAGCAGAGCGTGCAGCTCGCAGGCGAGATCAAGCCGCTGGGCGTGGACTTGATCGATGTCTCCAGCGGCGGTCTGCTGCCCAAGGTGAAGATTCCGCTGGCGCCGGGCTACCAGGTGCCGTTTGCAGCGCGCATAAAGCGCGAAGCCGGCATCGCCACCGGCGCGATCGGCCTGATCACCGAGGCCGGACAGGCGGCTGCGATCATCGCCAACGGCGAGGCCGATGTGGTGCTGATCGCCCGCGAGAGCCTGCGTGACCCATACTTCCCGCGGCGTGCCGCAAAGCAGCTGGGCGCACGGCTCGGGGTGCCGGTGCAATACCAACGTGCCTGGTGATCGTGCCGGGCGATGCAACGGAGAAGATGATGGACGCCAATCCGGTCCTTGTCGAAGGCAGGCTGCATGACCTCGGCGACGGTTTTACCGTGCGTCGCCTGCTGCCGGTCCTTCAGGCGTGCCACGTGGGGCCAATGGTGTTCTTCGACCACATGGGGCCGGCCGTATTCGGCGCCGGCCAGGGCATGGACGTGCGGCCGCACACGTACATCCGGCTGTCCACGGTAACCCGGCTGTCGCCTCAGCGATATTTGTCGTGGCAGCTCTTGCAGCTTTCGCCTACCGGCTTGACCACTGCGGCCAGTGCGGCGCAAGTGGTCGGCGCGGCCTGCACGGCCTGTTGCAGATGATCCTGCAACTGGTGGGCGTGGTCGGTGAAGTCCGCCACCTCGGTGCCGAACACCGGCGTGATGTCTGTGGCGGTGGACTCGAGGCGGGCCAGGTGGTGCTGGATCTTCGTCGCATCGCATTGCTTGTTCTCGAGTGCGCTCTTCAGCGCACCCATGTGATGACCCAGCGTGTGCATCACCGCCTTGGGCATCGGGTTGCGCTCGCTCAACACATTCATCACGTTGACGGTGCCGATGATGCCAATCACCAGGCCGAGCAGGATCATCAGGGCAGTACGCATCGGTTCGACTCCATTCCAGGGTGGGTGAGGGCAAGCATAGCCTGTAGGCTCGCCCGGTATCCAAGCCGGCACGATAAAATGCAGCATGGCAGCCACCAGGACGCGTCGTGACAGCTTCGCAGCAAACCAGTCATGCCGAGCGCTTTGCGGGCGTCGAGCGCCTGTACGGACTCGGCGCCGTGGACACGCTGGCACAAAAGCACGTCTGCGTGATCGGTATCGGCGGGGTCGGCTCGTGGGCTGCCGAGGCGCTGGCGCGCAGCGGGGTGGGCCGGCTCACCCTGATCGATGCGGACGAGGTCTGCGTGTCCAACACCAACCGCCAGTTGCACGCGCTCGATGGCGAGTACGGCAAGTCGAAGGTGGGCGTGATGGCGGCGCGCGTGCATGCGATCAACCCGGCGATCCGGCTGGAGGCGATCGAGCGCTTCCTCACCCCGTCCACGCTGGACGAGTTGCTCGACCGCGGCTACGACGCGGTGCTCGATGCCTGCGATGCGTTCCGGGTGAAGCTGGAAACGATCGCATGGTGTCGTCGGCGCAAGCTGCCCATCGTCAGCGTGGGTTCGGCCGGCGGTCGCACCGACCCTACCCAGATCCGCGTGCGCGACCTGTCGCGCACCGAGCACGACGCCATGTTCAGCCTGATCCGCAAGAAGCTCCGCGCGGACTTCAACTTCCCGCGCAACCAGGATCGCTACTTCGGCGTGTCGGCCGTGTATTCGCTGCAAAACGTGCAGTACCCGCAACCCGACGGCACGGTGTGTGGCATCCGCCCGCCCGGTGGCGACGCAATGAATCTGGCCTGCGGTGGCGGCTTGGGCGCCGCCACGCATGTCACCGGTGCGTTCGCGTTCGCGGCAGTGGGGAAAGTGATGGAGAAGTTGCTGGATAAGCGGGGAATGAAAGGAGCGGAATGAGAAAGCAGTGGGGCACGGCTTTTTCCTCAACTTTCACCCCCTCTCCGCTCACCCCTCGCTCGTTCACCAACCCATGTATTGCCCGCCATTGATCGCCAGGTTGGCGCCGGTCATCCAGGCGGTTTCCTCGCCGGTGAGGAAGGCCACGGCGTGGGCGATTTCCTCCGGCTTGCCGAGGCGGCCGATGGGAATCTGTGCCTCGATCTTGGCACGCACTTCCGCAGGGACGGCCATCACCATGTCGGTGGCGACGTAGCCCGGGCAGATGGTGTTGACGGTGATGCCGAACTTTGCGTTCTCCTGCGCCAGCGAGATGGTGAAGCCGTGCATGCCGGCCTTGGCGGCGGCGTAGTTGGCCTGGCCATACTGGCCCTTCTGACCGTTGATCGAACTGATCTGCACGATGCGACCCCACTTGCGCGCGCGCATGCCCTCGATCACCGCGCGGGTGACGTTGAAGCAGGAGTTCAGGTTGGTGTTGATCACGTCCGTCCACTGCTGGTAGTTCATCTTGTGGAAGGTGGTGTCGCGGGTGATGCCGGCGTTGTTGACCAGGATGTCCACCGGGCCACATTGCTCCTCGATCGTGCGCACCATGGCCGCGCAGTCGTCGGGATCGGATACGTCGCCGCGCACCGTGAATACCTCGATCCCCTCTTTTGCCATGGCCGCGCGCCAGGCCTCGGTTTTTTCCTCGTTGCGATAGTTGGTGGCGACCTTGTGACCTTGTTTCGCCAGGTAGCGAACAATGGCACTGCCGATGCCGCCGGTGCCGCCCGTAACCAATGCCGTACGCTGGGTCATGTTGTCGATCTCCTGTGTGCTTGAAGCCAAGACTGCGGGTTCGCGTCATCGTCGCCCACGTTTGCGAGGCCGGGCGATGCCCGATGGCGTTGTCGACCAGTTATAGCGGTTCAGTAGACAGAACTACCGCTGCAATGCGGCATAAGTGCCGGATCGAAATCAGCCATCGCATGGGCCAGCAGGCGTTCCGCGTCGGTGGGGATGTCCGGCAGCGGCCGCCCCAGGAAGGCCAGCGCGCGGCGCAACGCCGGGGTGGGATCGGACGGATCGATCGGCCAGGCGCGGGAGGACTTGGACAACTTGTTGCCCTCGCCATCCACCACCAGCGGCAGGTGCCGATAGATCGGCGTGGACAAGCCCAGGCAGCGTTGCAGCCAGATCTGCCGCGCGGTGGAGTCGAGCAGATCCTGCCCGCGGACCACCTCGGTAATGCCCTGGAAAGCATCGTCGACCACGCAGGCCAATTGGTAGGAATACAGGCCGTCGGCGCGGCGTATCACGAAGTCACCGACCGCATCGCGCAGGTTTTCGCGCTGCAGCCCCAGCAGGCCGTCGTCGAAACTCACCTCGACATCCGGAACGCGAAGACGCCATGCAGGCGCTCGGCTGCGCGTGCTGGCGGCAATGCATTGCCCGTCGTGATGGATGCCGCCGTTGGCCGCCAGCTGGCTGCGGCTACAGTTGCACGGGAACACCAGATCGGCCGCGCGCAGTTGCCCGAAGGCCGCGTCGTAGGCTGCTGTCCGCCGGGACTGGAACAGCGGTGGTTCGTCCGCGACCAGGCCAAACGCCGGCAGCGCCGCCAGGATACCGGCTGCGGCGCCGGCCATCTCGCGCGGCGGGTCGATATCCTCCATCCGCACCAGCCATTGGCCGCCGGCGTGGCGGGCACACAGCCAACTGCCCACTGCGGCCACCAGTGAGCCGAAATGCAGTTGTCCCGTAGGTGATGGAGCGAAGCGACCACGATAAGTCATGCTGACATCTTATCGAGCAGGCGCTCTTGAAACCGCGGCGGAGTGCCCGAATCTTGAGGCCAGTCGTCGCGTTCCCGTGGGCGGTTCCCGCGGTCTCCCAGAAGCAGTGCGGTACCAGGCCGCTGGTTGCCCATCGAGGGGAACGACGACCCGCCCTTACTGCACCTTATGGAGTTGAATCCGCCCATGAACGCGCCCGTCGCCGAAACCCGCCAGTTCGAAGCCGAAGTCGCCCAGGTCCTGCATCTGGTCACGCATTCGCTGTACTCGCACAAGGATATCTTCCTGCGCGAGCTGATCTCCAACGCCTCCGACGCCTGCGACAAGCTGCGCTTCGAGTCGATCGCCAAGCCCGAGTTGTCCGCCGGCGACAGTGAGCTGCATATCGACGTCAGCTGGGACCCGGACGCACGCACGATCACCGTGCGCGACAATGGCATCGGCATGAGTCGCGACGAGGTGGTGGCCAATATCGGCACCATCGCCAGTTCCGGCACGCGCCGCTTCCTGGAGGCGATGAGCGGCGACCAGAAAGCCGACGCACGGCTGATCGGCCAGTTTGGAGTGGGTTTCTATTCGGCGTTCGTGGTCGCGGACAAGGTCACCGTGATCTCCCGCCGCGCCGATGTACCTGAAAACGAAGCGGTGAAGTGGGAGAGTGACGGCAAGGGCGAGTATTCGCTCGAACAGGTCGGGCAGTCGCAGCGCGGCACCTCGGTGACCCTGCACCTGAAGGCCGACGAGGACGACTTCCTCAAGGGTTGGCAGCTGAAGGCATTGATCCGCAAGTATTCCGATCACGTGGCCTTCCCGATCCGCGTGCCGGTGGAGAAGGACGGCAAGCCCACCGACGAGCTCGAGACCATCAATGCGGCTTCCGCGCTGTGGACCAAGCCCAAGAGCGAAATCTCGGACGAGGACTACCAGGGCTTCTACAAGTCGCTCGGCCACGATTTCAACGACGCGCTGGCATGGACGCACAACCGCGTCGAGGGCAGCCAGAGCTTCACCACCTTGCTGTACCTGCCGGCGCAGCCGCCGTTCGACCTGATGATGGGCGGCCGCGACGAGCGCAAGGGGCTGAAGCTCTACATCAAGCGCGTCTTCATCATGGACGCGGCCGAGGAATTGCTGCCGAACTACCTGCGCTTCGTGCGCGGCGTGGTCGACGCCGACGACCTGCCGCTCAACGTCAGCCGCGAGATCCTGCAGCACAACCGCCAGGTCGAGCGCATCAAGGGCGCCTGCGTCAAACGCGTGCTCGACCTGATCGAAAAGCTGGCCCGGGACGAGCCGGAGAAATTCGAGACCTTCTACAAGGCGTTCGGCAACACCCTCAAGGAAGGCATCAGCGAAGACGCGAACAATCGCGAGCGCATCGCCAAGCTGCTGCGCTTCGCCAGCACCAAGGGCGAGGGCACCGCGCAAACCATCTCGCTGGACGACTACATCGGCCGCATGGCCGTCGGTCAGGATGCGATCTGGTACATCACCGCCGACAGCTACAAGGCCGCCGCCGGCAGCCCGCAACTGGAAGCGTTCAGGGCCAAGGACATCGAAGTGCTGCTGATGTCCGATCGCATCGACGAGTGGATGATCGGCAGCTTGAGCGAGTACGAAGGCAAGCAGCTCAAGAACGTGGTCAAGGGTGACGTGCCGCTGGACGAGGCGGACAAGAAGAAGCAGGAAGAAGCCAGCAAGGAAGCCGAGCCGTTGCTGAAGAAGCTCAAGGAATTGCTGGGCGATCGCGTGGGCGAGGTGAAGGTGTCGGCGCGACTGACCGACTCGCCCTCATGTCTGGCCCTGTCCGACTACGAGATGGCCCCGCACCTGACCCGCCTGTTGCGCGAAGCCGGGCAGGACGTGCCCGAGTCCAAGCCCACGCTGGAGATCAACCCGGCGCATGCGCTGGTCAAGCGGGTCGAGGCCGAGGCCGACGAGGACAAGGCACGCGATCTGGCCACCTTGCTGCTGGAGCAGGCGGAGATTTCCGCCGGGGCGCAGTTGCCGGATCCGGCGGCGTTCGTGCAGCGGATGAATCGGGTGTTGCTGGGGTAGGGCACTTCTTGCTGTGTTGAGGCGAAGGAGCTTGTCGTACGATGGGCTCCTTCGCCGCGACTCCCACGCCGCCTTTTTCGGGCTGTCTGCTCATCACATCCTGGATTGGTGCAAAAGAGCCGGCGGGCAGTGCCCGCCCTATGTATGGACTCGCCCCTGGTGTCAACCGCTGTGTGGGCAGGAAAGCACTGGCTGCATTTATGTATGAGGCCTTGACGAAGGTGGTCGAGGGACCACAGGCCGGCATCGGATGAG
>JACDJC010000087.1_pt1 | contig 121456 bp, 108 predicted proteins | sample 7454191 | NCBI WGS metagenome assembly JACDJC01 (sample SAMN14253291, study PRJNA609438) | sludge metagenome | isolation source: sludge after 25d culture with pyrite and EDTA | collected 2018-12-20 | reverse complement strand
GGGCTCGCCCAAACACTTCAAGCTCCACGTGAAAAATCTTGCCGACGGAGCACATGCCACCGTGTGGCGCCTGGACGAAACTCACGGCAACGCAGTGGCGCTGTTCAACCGGATGGGCCGCCCCGACTTCCCCAGCCGCGGACAGATCGTCCAGTTGCGCAAGGCGGGTCAGCTCGCCGCACCCGAGCAGTTCGATGTCCACGAGGGCAAGTTCGAAGTCGATATTCCCCCGCAAGGCTTGGTGGTGGTCGAACTGCGCTGAGAATCGGCAAGGCACGGTTTACTCCCGGCAAACCGGGGATGGCGCCGACGCGCGCGGCTGCGAACCAGGCGACCGCGTCGCGATGAATACGTATGCAGGCGCTGGTTGTTGCATCGCGACGCTGTCTACCATGTCGGAACCGACCGCCGCGCACGTCACGCACGCGGGTCAGGTACCGTCCAGGTCGAGCCGTGACCGTTACTCCCTCGGAGCTGCCATGAGCTTGTTCAGCATCATCCATCCACCCATCCGGCGCGCCCGGCCATGTTGAGCCTGCTGTTGACTGCGGCGATGGCGGCCGGCACCAGTACGCCGCTCTGGAACAACGGACTGGACTGGCACGGCGTGCACGTGAGCATGCAGCGCAATGACGAGGGTACCTACATCCTGGACTGGCCGTTCGGACAGCGTGCGATCGAGCCGCAAGCACTGCGTGCGGATACTGCCAGTGTCCTGTTCAACGGCCTGTACACGATGGCGCAGGACGATCTGCGGCTGAACTCGGTTACCGCGATCCGCGACGGGGCGTTCGATCACGGCCAACCGATCCCGTGCCACTGTTTCGAAACCGGATTGAAATGGCCGTATGTGTGGACGCGTGACCTGTCCTACTCGATCGATCTCGGGCTATGGCGATTCGATGCGGCACGCGCACGCAACGGGCTGGAATTCAAGTTGTCCGGCGTGCGCGTACCCACCGCCCCGCCGGGCCTGTACGTGATGCAGGACACCGGCTCGGGCGGCAGTTGGCCGATCAGCACCGACCGCGTGGTGTGGTTCCTGGGCGCGCGGCATCTGCTGGATGACCCGGCGTTTGCCGACAAGGTATGGACCGCCTTGCGCGATACCCTGGCCCAGGACCGCCAGTACGCGTTCGACGAGGCGTTCGGCCTGTACCGCGGCGAGACCTCCTTCATGGACTGGCGCGAGCAGAGCTACCCGGCGTGGACGGCAGACAATGTGCGTTTCATTGCGCAGTCGTATGCGCTGTCCACCAACGTGTTGCACTACCAGGCGCTGCAGCTGGCCGCCACCCTGGCCGAGGCCCGTCACGAGGTCACTGCCGCCAACGATTACCGCACCCGGGCGGCGGCCTTGAAGCAGGCCATCAACACGCACTTCTGGCGTGCCGAGCGCGGGATGTACATGAGCTACGTCGGCGGCGACGGCACCCCGGTCGACAGTTACGACCTGCTCGGCATCGCGCTGACCGTCACCAGCGGCGTGGCCGACGGCGAGCGTGCCCGGCAGACCCTGGAAAACTATCCGAGCTGGCCCGCCGGCAGTCCGGTGATGTGGCCCGAACGCAGCGACCAGCCGATCTACCACAACCGCGCGATCTGGCCGTTTGTCAGCGCCTACGCCCTGCGTGCCGCACGCACGGTGAACAACCCCGCGCGCATTGCCCACGAGATCGAATCGGTGATGCGCGGCGCCGCGCTGTACGGCTCCAACATGGAAAACTACGAACTGCTGACTCAGGGCCAGCATGTCGATGAAGGCAAGCTCAGCGGCCCGGTGGTCAATTCGCCGCGCCAACTGTGGTCGGTGGCGGCTTATCTGGCCGTGGTGGCCGAGGGCGTGTTCGGCCTCGAGGAGGACGGCCGCGTGCAACCCAAACTGCCGATCACGCTGGTGCCGATGCTGTTCGGCGAGCGCAAGGCGATCACGCTGGACCTGCCTGATCGCCAGATCACGCTCGAACTTCCCAAACAACGCAACGGCAACCTGCTGGTCGCCGATCACGTCAGCACGCAAGGCCAGCACACCACGGTGATGCTGAAGGCGATCCAGGCGGATGCGGCGGCGCTGCACACCGACGCGCCGCTGTATGCACCCGAAGCGCCAGCGGCGCCGACGCTGGACGCCGATGGCGATCATTGGGTAGTGCAGGGAAACGGCAAGCTGCAGCTCTACGTCAACGGCCGGCGCAGCGTCGTCATCGATGACCGCGGCACGCTGCCGCAAATCAGCGGGCTCACCTGCGTGCGCGCCACGCGCGTCGATGCACAGGGCCTGGAGTCCCTGCCCAGCCCGGCGACCTGTGTGGGCGCAGTCGACAAGATCACCGGCGATTGGCCGCGCCACTGGAGTGCACCAGGCAGCGGTCGCTACCGGGTGACGGTGGACTACCGCAACGCAAACGGTCCGATCAACACCGGCGTGACCGCCGCGGTGAAATGGCTGGCGATCCATTGCGACGGCAGCGACACACAACGTGTGCCGCTGGTGATGCCGCACAGCGTGGGCACCCAGCGTTCGACCTTTGGCGAGTTCGACGCCATCGCCCACTCCGGTTGCACCTTCACGCTGGCCGATGGATTCAACATGAGTTACCTGCAGCATTTCGCCCACTACACCGGCGGCAGCGGCGGCATCGAGGGGCCGCTGAATCAGGCCGACATCGGCGCGCTGCAGATTGCGCCGCTGGTCAGGGAAACCACGACCCCATGAACAAAAAGCCCGAGCTGTCGTTCTGGCAGATATGGAACATGTGCTTCGGCTTCCTGGGTATCCAGTTCGGCTTCGCACTGCAGAACGCCAACGTCAGCCGGATCTTCCAGACCCTCGGCGCCGACATCGACCAGATCCCGATACTGTGGATTGCCGCGCCGCTCACCGGCTTGATCGTGCAACCGGTCATCGGCTATTTCTCCGACCGCACCTGGAACCGTTTCGGTCGCCGCCGCCCCTACTTCTTCGCCGGGGCGGTGCTGGCCACCGTTGCGCTGCTGGCCATGCCGAACTCGCCCACGCTGTGGATCGCGGTCGGCCTGCTGTGGATCATGGATGCCTCGTTCAATATCTCGATGGAGCCGTTCCGTGCCTTTGTCGGCGACAACCTGCCGCCGCAACAGCGGGCGCTGGGCTACTCCATGCAAAGCGTCTTCATCGGCGTCGGTGCCGTGGTGGCCTCGTTCCTGCCCTACCTGCTTACCCATTTCGGCGTCGCCAATACGGCACCGGCCGGCGAGATCCCGGACTCGGTGAAGTACGCGTTCTACGCCGGCGGCGTGGTGCTGCTGGGCGCGATGCTGTGGACCATCCTGAGCACGCGCGAATACCCGCCGGAACAACTGGAGTCATTCTCCGACAATCGCGTGGCGGACGCCCCGGCGGCGGTCGCCGGCGCATGGAAAATCGGCGTGCTGTTCCTGCTGCTCGGTGGCGTGCTGCTGGCGCTCATCGAGCGCCTCGCACTGGCCAAGGAGCTGTACCTGCTGGCCGGCGGGCTGGTCGTGTTCGGCCTGCTGTTCTGCTGGCTGGCGTTCACCCGCCGCGGCGGCATGCTGCGCCAGATCATGGGCGATCTCTACGGCATGCCGGTACCGATGCGCCGGCTCAACTGGGTGCAGTTCTTCTCCTGGTTCGCGATGTTCGCGATGTGGATCAACACCACCCAGGCAGTTGCCGAAACGTTCTACGGCAGCAGCGACCCCACCTCCGTGGCCTACAACGAGGGGGCGAACTGGGCCGGCGTGCTGATGGGCACCTACAACGGTGTCGGTGTGCTCGCCGCCATCGCCATTCCGCTGATGGTCCGCGCGATGGGGTTGCGCATGAGCCACCTGGTCAACCTGTGGCTGGGGGGGTTCGGACTGCTGTCGTTCCTGGTGATCCGCGATCCGCACTGGCTGATCGCCTCGATGGTGGGCGTCGGTTTTGCCTGGGCATCGATCCTGTCGCTGCCGTACGCGATGCTGTCGGACAATCTGCCGGCGGCGAAGATGGGCATCTACATGGGCATCTTCAACTTCTTCATCGTGATCCCGCAGTTGATGGCCGCCAGTGTGCTCGGCGTGCTGCTGAAGCTGTTCTTCCACAACCAGCCCGTCTATGCCTTGGGACTGGGCGGGGCGAGCCTGTTGCTGGCCGGCCTGTGCACGCTGCGGGTGCGGGAGCCGGCGGTCGAAGTACCCGTTCCGGCCGCCCCCTGAGCCGGCCGGACGGCACCGCGCCAGCGCTCAGACGTACTCGACCACTTCCAGCCCGAAACCGGCCAGGCCGACCAGCTTGCGCGGCGTACCGAGCACCCGCAGCCGGCGCACGCCCAGATCGCCCAGGATCTGTGAACCCAGGCCGAGGTGACGCCACTCCTGCTGCTGCGCGTCTTCCGGCGCCTGGCTGCCGGGCTGACCCTGCAGCCGTGCCAGCAAGGCCTCCGGGGTATCTTCGCCGGACAACACCAGCAACACGCCGCGATCCTCGTCGGCAATCCGGCGCAGGGCCGAGGTTACGGTGAGGCCGAGATCGTCGCGCTTCAGGTGCAGCACGTCGGACAAGGTGTTGCGCACGTGCACGCGCGAGAGCACCGGCGCACCATCATCCACGTGGCCGCGCACCAGCGCGAAGTGCAGGCCGCGGCGGATCACGTCGCGATAGGCGACCAAACGGAACGCACCGAACTCGGTCTCCACCGCTTCCTCGTGCACGCGCTGCACGGTCTTTTCGGTCTCCAGCCGGTAGCGGATCAGGTCGGCGATGGTGCCGATCTTGAGACCATGTTTGGTCGCGAAGACTTCCAGCTCCGGGCGGCGCGCCATCGAGCCGTCCTCGTGCAGGATCTCGATCAGCACCGCCGAGGGCTCCAGCCCGGCCAGTCCGGCCAGGTCGCAGCCTGCCTCGGTGTGGCCGGCACGGGTCAGCACGCCGCCGGGCTGCGCGGTGAGCGGAAAGATGTGGCCGGGCTGGGCCAGGTCCAGCGGCTTCGCATCCGACTTCACCGCGACCTGGATGGTGCGCGCGCGGTCATGCGCCGAAATGCCGGTGGTGACGCCTTCGGCCGCCTCGATCGAGACGGTGAAGTTGGTGTGGTACGAGGAGGTGTTGTCGCTGACCATCGGACGCAGGCCGAGCTGGTGCGTGCGCTGTTCGGTGAGGGTCAGGCACAACAGCCCGCGCGCCTCGCGCACCATGAAGTTGACGTCCTCCGGCCGCACCATCTGCGCGGCCATGATCAGGTCGCCCTCGTTCTCGCGGTCTTCGTCATCGAGCATCACCACCATGCGGCCGGCGCGGATGTCTTCGAGGATTTCTGGGATGGTGTTGAAAGGCATGGCCGTTTCCGTGTTGTTGGTTCCCTTCTCCCCCTGGGAGAAGGTGCCCCGCAGGGGCGGATGAGGGTTCGGGCGGAGCGGGATAGTCGGGCCTGCCCGAACCCTCACCCCTGCCCCTCTCCCGACGGGAGAGGGGTTCCAAGGTCAGGTAAAGCCGTGCTGTTTAAGAAATGCCTCGTCCAGCTTCGGCACTTCACCGCTGGCCAGCAGCCGCTCGACGTAGCGCGCGATCACGTCCACCTCGATATTCACCGCATCGCCCACACGCCGCGCATGGAACGCGGTGTGCTCGACCGTGTGCGGAATCAGGTTGACGCCGAAGCGATGCCCGGCGACCTCGTTGACGGTGAGGCTGGTGCCGTCGATGCACACCGATCCTTTCGCGGCGATATAGCGCGAGATCGTTGCCGGCACCTCGAACGTCCAGCGCTGCGAACGACCATCGGGTGCAATCGAGGTCACCTTGCCCAGCCCGTCGACATGGCCGGACACCAGATGTCCGCCCAGCCGGTCGGCCAGCCGCAACGCCTTTTCCAGATTCACCGGGTCGCCGGCTTTCAGCTGGCCCAGCGAGGTCAGCGACAGGGTTTCGTTGGAGACGTCGGCGCTGAATCCGTGCGCGTCCAGCGTGATCGCGGTCAGGCAGACGCCGGAGACGGCGATCGAGTCGCCGAGCTGCACGTCGGCCAGGTCGAGGTCGGCGGTATCGACATGCAATCGCACGTCGCCGCCACGCGGTTCGAGCCGCACGACGCGGCCCACGGCCTGGATGATCCCGGTGAACATCAGCACCCCTCCGGCAGGATACGCAAGAGTCCCCGGAGTCGGATGCTGTGGAGGATGACGTTGGATTTCATGAAACGCTTCCCGCGGTGAAAATGCGAAAAACGCTTCAAGGCATGAGGCCTGGCATGCGGCCAGGGGCTGCAGGCCGTGCCGTCTTCTCTTTATCCGGACTGTGAGGAAACGGTCGCCCGCTTCCAACCGTCGGCTCCGGAGTCTGACCGGATCTGCTGACCTTCCGGCATGACCGGAAGCGCTCGCGGGCTCGCCCCGAAAGGCCTACCGCCGGTGGGGAATTCCACCCCGCCCTGAAGACGTTGAATGTATTGCCGGCCAACGGTCGACCGGCTGATTCTAGCACCATCACGCGGGCACGCCGCATCACGCCGGTGCCTGCGCCGGCTGCAGTCAGGCTGAGCGCAGCCGCAACCGCCAGTCCACACCGATCTGGCGCCGGTCCAGCACCTGCAGCCGCCAGCGCTGCGTCATGTCGGCGATGCTGGGCAGGTGCAACAGCGCCCGGCCGCTATCACCCAGCAGCAACGGAGCAACGTAGACCAGCAATTCATCAACGAGTCCAGCCGAAAACAACGCGCCACACAGGGTCGGCCCGGCCTCTACGTGCACCTCGTTGCAATCCCGCTCGACCAGCAGGCCAAGCACCGCGCGCAGTTCGATGGTGTCGCCCCGGGTCTCCACGGCCACCCGATCCACTCGTGCAAAGCGATCGTCTGCGCAGGTTGCGCCCGCGCCGTGCAGCACCAGGGTGGGTGTCGAGCCATCCAGTACATGGCTACCGGCCGGCGTGCGCAGTTGGCGGTCGAGCACCACGCGCAAAGGCGACACAAACTCTTCTCCCGCCAGCCGCACGGTGAGCTGCGGATTGTCGGCGAGCACCGTGCCGCTGCCGCTCAGGATCGCCGCGCTTCGCGCCCGCCAGCGCTGCACGTCGGCACGGGCCGCCTCGCCGGTAATCCATTTCGATTCGCCGTCGGCCAGCGCCGTGCGTCCATCCAGGCTCATCGCCAGCTTCACCCGCACGAACGGGCGGCCGCGCTCGAGCCGGCTGAAAAAGCCGACATTCAGCCCGCGCGCCGCCTCGCGCATCAGGCCGGTCTCGACCGCAATGCCCGCCGCACGCAACTTGTCGATGCCGCGCCCGTTGACTTGCGGGAACGGGTCCTCGCTGGCGATCACCACCCGGCCGACACCCGCGGCGATCAGCGCATCGGTGCATGGCGGCGTACGGCCCTGGTGTGCACACGGCTCGAGGGTCACATAGACGGTGGCGCCACGTGCACCCTCACCCGCTTCGCGCAGCGCAAACACCTCCGCATGCGGTTCGCCGGCGCGCTGGTGGTATCCCGTCCCCACGACTCGATCGTGGTGCGCGACCACGCAGCCTACACGCGGATTGGGCTGGGTCGTGAACAGGCCGCGCTCGGCCAGCCGCAGGGCCTGCGCCATATGACCGTGGTCGACCGCGCTGAACCCGCTCATGGCGCGGCCGGCTCGATGGCCTCGGGCAGGACGGCCCAGTTCCGGAACACACCGGATCCGCCCGAACCTCCGGCGAGCCCACCCAGGGTGATGCCGTGCCCGTGGACAGCGCAGCGCCGCCCGCGTTCCGGCTGCAGGCGTCGGCGACAGGTGGCTACGAACATGCGTGATTCTCCGCCATCCCCGGTATCAGTCAGCGCTTCTTGCCGTGCGTGGCGTCGCCTTCCCCGAGCAACGAAAGCTGCAGGTTTTCCAGCGCCGGCAGATCGCGTTCCAGCTTCTCGATTTCCTCGCGAAACGCCTGCACGTCCTCGAATTTGCGATAGACCGATGCGAAGCGCACGTACGCCACCTGGTCCAGGTTCTTCAACTCGCGCATCACCAGGTCGCCCAACTGGCGCGATGACACTTCGCGCTCACCGCTGCGGCGCAGGTCGTTGGTAATCGCGCGCACAGCGGCATCCACATCACTGCTGGCCACCGGCCGCTTCTGCAGCGCGCGCTCGAAACTTACCCGCAGCTTGCGCTCGTCGAACGACTCCCGTCGATCGCCGCTCTTGACGATGGTCGGCAACTTCAACTCCGCCGTCTCGAACGTGTTGAAGCGTTCGCCGCACTGCTCGCACTCACGACGACGGCGCACACTGGCGCCATCGTCCGTGAGGCGCGAGTCGATCACGCGGGTGTCTTCGTGCTGGCAGAAGGGGCAATGCATCAGCTTGCCGGGAATGGGGAATGGGGAATGGGTAATGGGTAAAAGCAAACAACGGCGGCCGCTCGGGATTTTCCAATTCCCGAATCCCGAATCCCCAATCCCGGTATCTCAGCCATACACCGGAAACCTGCGGCACTGCGCCGTCACGGCGTCACGCACCCTGGCAATCACCGCCTCGTCGCGTGGTGCGTCCAGCACGTCGCAGATCCAGTTCGCCAGCTCGGTGACGTCGGCTTCGAGATAACCGCGGGTGGTGACGGCCGGGGTACCGACGCGCAGGCCGGAGGTGACGAACGGTTTGCGCGGGTCGTTCGGCACGGCATTCTTGTTGACCGTGATGTGGGCCTTGCCCAGCGCCGCTTCGGCGTCCTTGCCGGTGATGTCGCGACCGATCAGGTCGACCAGCATCAGGTGGTTTTCGGTGCCGCCGGAGACGATCTTGTAGCCGCGCTCGATGAAGGTCTTCGCCATCGCCTTGGCATTCGTGACCACCTGCGCCTGGTAGGCCTTGAACTCCGGCTCCAGCGCTTCCTTGAACGCCACCGCCTTGGCCGCGATCACGTGCATCAGCGGGCCGCCCTGGATGCCGGGGAACACGATGGACTGCAGCTTCTTCTCGATTTCCTCGCCCGCACCCTTGGCCACGATGAAACCGCCGCGCGGACCACGCATGGTCTTGTGCGTGGTGGAGGTCACCACATGAGCGTGCGGCAGCGGGCTGGGGTACACGCCGGCGGCGACCAGGCCGGCGACGTGGGCCATGTCGACGAAAAAGATTGCACCGACCTTGTCGGCGATGGCACGCATGCGCGCCCAGTCAGCCACCTGCGAGTAGGCGCTGAAGCCACCAACCAGCATCTTCGGCTGGTGTTCCACTGCCATGCGTTCGATTTCGTCATAGTCCATCACGCCGTCGGCGTTGACGCCGTACTGCACGGCGTTGAACAACTTGCCGCTGATATTCGGCCTGGCGCCATGGGTGAGATGGCCGCCATGGGCCAGGCTCATGCCCAGAATGGTGTCACCCGGCTGCAGCAGCGCCAGGTACACCGCCTGGTTCGCCTGCGAGCCCGAATGTGGCTGCACGTTGGCGTAGTCGCAGTCGAACAGTTGCTTCAGGCGCTCGATCGCCAGCTTCTCGGCCACATCCACGTATTCGCAGCCGCCGTAATAGCGCTTGCCGGGGTACCCCTCGGCATACTTGTTGGTGAGCTTGGAGCCTTGCGCTTCCATCACCCGCGGGCTGGCGTAGTTTTCCGAGGCGATCAACTCGACGTGATCTTCCTGGCGGCGACCCTCATCGGCGATGGCCTTGGCCAGTTCGTCGTCGTAACCAGCGATAGTACAGTCCTTGGGGAACATTCTGACCTCGTGAAGTGGCGGGCGGGCAAGGCTGAAAGTGTAGCTCTGACAGGCTTTTCCAGCCACCAGCCGGGCACCGCCGAGCTGAACTGAACGGCGCACACGGTCGACACCGGCAGCGAATGCCGCCAGGGTCTATACTGCCCGGTTTATGTGGCAACACTGCGGCAGCGGCCGCGGCATATCCGTGCGGAGTCGACATGCAATACATCTACACCATGAACGGGGTCAGCAAGACGGTCCCGCCAAAGCGCCAGATCATCAAGGACATTTCGCTGTCGTTCTTCCCCGGCGCCAAGATCGGCCTGCTCGGCCTGAACGGCGCGGGCAAGTCCACGGTGTTGAAGATCATGGCCGGCGTGGATACCGATTTCCAGGGTGAGGCCCGCGCCAACCCGGGCACCAAGATCGGCTACCTGGCGCAGGAGCCGCACTTGGATCCCGACAAGACCGTGCGCGAAGCGGTCGAGGAAGGTGTCGCCGAAATTCTCGACGCGCAGAAGCGGCTGGAGGAAGTCTATGCCGCCTACGCCGAGGAAGGCGCCGATTTCGACAAGCTGGCCAAGGAGCAGGAGGCGCTGGAAAACCTGCTCGCCGCCAACGATGCGCACGCGCTGGAACGCCAGTTGGAGGTGGCCGCCGATGCGCTGCGGCTGCCGCCGTGGGACGCGAAAATCGGCCCGCTGTCCGGTGGGGAGAAGCGCCGCGTGGCACTGTGCCGCCTGCTGCTGTCCAAGCCCGACATGCTGCTGCTGGACGAGCCTACCAACCACCTGGACGCCGAGTCGGTCGACTGGCTGGAGCAGTTCCTGCATGAGTACCCCGGCACCGTTGTGGCGGTCACGCATGACCGCTACTTCCTCGACAACGCGGCCGAGTGGATCCTCGAACTCGACCGCGGCCGCGGCATTCCATGGAAGGGCAACTACACCGAATGGCTGGAGCAGAAGGACGCGCGCCTGAAACAGGAAGCGAACCAGGAGAAGTCGCGCCAGAAGGCGATCGCCAAGGAGCTCGAATGGGTGCGCTCGGCCGCCAAGGGCCGCCAGTCCAAGGGCAAGGCCCGCCTCAACCGCTTCGAGGAGCTCAACTCGGTCGAGTATCAGCAGCGCAACGAAACCAACGAGATCTTCATCCCGCCCGGCGAGCGCCTGGGCCAGGAAGTGATCGAGTTCAAGAACGTCAGCAAGTCGTTCGGCGAGCGCCTGCTGATCGATGATCTCAGCTTCAAGATCCCGCCGGGTGCGATCGTCGGCGTGATCGGCCCGAACGGCGCCGGCAAGTCGACCCTGATGAAGATGATCATCGGCAAGGAACAGCCCGATCAGGGCGAGGTGAAGCTCGGTCACACCGTCAAGCTGGCCTATGTCGACCAGTCGCGAGGCATGCTCGACAACAAGAACAACGTGTGGCAGGAAGTCTCCGGCGGCGCCGACATCCTCACCATCGGCAACTTCGAGATCCAGTCGCGCGCCTATATCGGCCGCTTCAACTTCAAGGGCGTCGACCAGCAGAAGATCGTCGGCAACCTCTCCGGCGGCGAGCGCGGTCGCCTGCACCTGGCCAAGACCCTGCTGCAAGGAGGCAACGTGCTCTTGCTCGACGAACCCTCCAACGACCTGGACGTGGAAACCTTGCGCGCACTGGAAGATGCGATGCTGGAATTCCCCGGCTGCGCGATGGTGATCTCGCACGACCGCTGGTTCCTCGACCGTATCGCCACCCACATCATCGCGTTCGAAGGCGACTCCCACGTCGAATTCTTCCCTGGCAACTACAATGAGTACGAAGCCGACAAGAAGCGTCGCCTCGGCGAGGAAGGCGCCCGTCCACGCCGGGTGAAGTACAAGAAACTGGCTTGACGCTTTTCCCTTCTCCCGCCGGCGACCTTGGAAGTCCCCTCGCGGGTGAGAAGGTACCCGCAGGGCGGATGAGGGTGCGATCTGGCGTGAAGCATCACGCCGCGACCGGACCCTCACCCCACCCCTCTCCCGGCGGGAGAGGGGCTTGATCTAGGAAGCGCGGAGACATTCGATGCATTTCATGCACTCCTTGCAACAGGCCTGGAAAGGGCGCGACTCGCTGGTCTGCGTCGGGCTTGATCCTGAACCATCGAGGTTTCCGGCGCATCTGCGCGACGACACCGATGCCGTGTTCACCTTCTGCGCCGCCATCGTCGACGCCACCGCCGACCTGGTCTGCGCGTTCAAGCCGCAGATCGCGCACTTCGCCGCACTGCGCGCCGAAGAGGCGCTGGAACGGCTGATCGCGCATATCCACACCCACCATCCCGGCGTGCCGGTGATCCTCGACGCCAAGCGCGGCGACATCGGCAGTACGGCGAAGCATTACGCGAGCGAAGCGTTCGGGCGCTACCGGGCCGACGCCGTGACGCTGAACCCCTATCTCGGCCGCGATTCGATCCAGCCTTTCCTCGACCATGCCGACAAGGGCGTGATCCTGTTGTGCCGCACTTCCAACCCCGGTGGCGCCGATTTCCAGGCGCTCGATTGCGGCGGCGCGCCGCTGTACCTGCGCGTGGCCGAAACCATCGCGCGGGATTGGAATACCAACCACAATTGCGCCCTGGTCACCGGCGCCACCTGGCCGGAAGAACTGGGCAAGGTGCGCTCGCTGGTCGGCAACATGCCGCTGCTGGTGCCGGGCATCGGCGCCCAGGGCGGCGATGTGGCAGCGGTCCTGCGCCACGGTCTCACCGACGACGGCAACGGCCTGCTGATCAGTTCCTCACGGGCCATCCTTTACGCTAGCAACGGCGAGGATTTCGCCCAGGCCGCACGCGGCGCCGCCACGGCGCTGCGCGATACGATCAACCGGCACCGCCGCAGCTGACGCCGACGGCGGATCGGATCCGCGTCAGCTGGTGGCGCTCTTGGCCGCCTGCAGCGTCTTGATCTTCAGATCCAGCGTGTCGGCCGCATCCAGCAGCGCGCGCGCAAAGCTGCGCACTTCGGCCGGACGCAGGGCATACCAGTTGCCGCCCTTGCCGGTTGCCGGCACGGTGCGTCCCGTGCGCGACATGCAATGCGGCCGGAAAATCACCATGCCGGTCAACGACTCCGAGCTGATTTCCGCAGACACGATCTGCATGTGTGTTTCGTCTTCTTTCTTCACTGGACACCTTCCGCCGTGACAACTCGCCTCCTCCAGCTTACGCCTGCGTAAGTTCAGCGCTTGTTGTCGGCCATACGGCAGCCGTCACGGTCGCAACCGACATGGGCCGGCGCACATGCCCTGGTGCCGTGATGGTCGCTGTCGCGAACGTACTCGCGCCGCCGTGACACGGTGGAAAAGTACTCTGGGCCCTCGCCGGGCAGGATGCCCCGGCGCATGGATGCGCGAAGCGGCCGACCACGACGGTGCCGCCGCTCTCGGCACGCACCGCATCACCCTGGATCGCCCGCATCAGTGGTCACCCGGTTCCGCACCCGGAAACAGCGCGTCGTTGTAACCGAACTTGCTGAAATCGGTGATCCGCGAGGGGTACAGACGCCCGATCAGGTGATCGCACTCGTGCTGCACGACGCGTGCGTGGAATCCCTCGGCGGTGCGCTCGATCCGCTTGCCCTGCGGGTCGACGCCCTGGTAGCGGATCAGCGAATACCGGCTCACCACGCCGCTCAACCCGGGCACCGACAGGCAGCCTTCCCAGCCATCTTCCATGTCGCGCGACAACGGAGTGATCAGCGGATTGAGCAGGATGGTCTGCGGCACTTCCGGTGCGTCGGGATAGCGCTCCGAATGTTCGAGACCGAAGATCACCAGCTGCAGGTCGACCCCGATCTGCGGCGCGGCCAGGCCCACGCCATCGGCGTCGTGCATGGTCTCGAACATGTCGGCGATCAGCGTATCGAGCTCGGCACTGCCGAACATCGACGCCGGCACCTGCGGCGCGATGCGCAGCAGGCGGGAGTCTCCCATCTTGAGGATTTCACGAATCATGACTACCTCGCCGTTGCAGTTTTCCCTGCCGCACATGCTGACTGCAGGCGCGTGAACGCGACATGTGCCGGCATGCCCACTAGCCGCCGACTACCTTCCCCGGCAGCTCCGTGGTACGCGCGCCGGGATTGGTACGGATCGACCGCTCCTCGGCGCCGATTTCGGTGATCAGGCCGTCGATCGTCTCGTTCGCCACCTGGTCGGCCGGTTGGCCGACAAGTCAGTGTACGCCGTCAAAATGGAAATTCGTGCCCGGTCATTCGACCAATGGCTAATACGGAAGGGTGGAATTGGGCATTGACCGCTGCAGCCGACCGGACGAATCTTGCTCCACCGCCGAGGAGAATCGCCCATGCAAGCCGTCATGCCCCGCCAGAACAGACCGGCCAGCAGGATCCTCTGGGCCGCCGTCGCCATCGTCGGCGCCGCGTGCCTAGGCGTGGTCGCGCTGCGACGTGGCGAGCCGATCAACGCGATCTGGCTGGTCGCGGCCTCGATCGCGATCTTCTCGATCGGCTACCGCTTCTACGGCAAGTTCGTCGAGCACTCGGTGCTGCAGATGGACCCGACCCGCGCGCCGCCCTCGGTCCTGCGCAACGATGGCCTCGACTACGTGCCGACCGACAAGTGGGTGGTGTTCGGCCACCATTTCGCCGCGATCGCCGGTGCCGGCCCGCTGGTCGGCCCGGTGCTGGCGGCGCAAATGGGCTATCTGCCCGGCACCTTGTGGATCCTGTTCGGCGTGGTGTTTGCCGGCGCGGTGCAGGATTTCATGATCCTGGGCCTGTCGCTGCGCCGCGACGCGCGCTCGCTCGGCCACATGCTGCGCCAGGAATTGGGCCCGCTGCCGGGCATCGTGGCGATGATCGGCGTGCTGGTGCTGATGATGATCGTGCTGGCGGTGCTGGCGCTGGTGGTGGTCAAGGCGCTCACGCACAGCCCGTGGGGCACCTTTACCGTGGCCGGCACGATTCCGATCGCCTTCCTGATGGGCGGCTACATGCGCTGGTTCCGTCCGGGACGGATCCTCGAGGTGTCGATCATCGGCCTGGTTCTTTTATTGGCCTCGATCTGGTTGGGCAAGCATGTGGCCGACTCTGCCGTGCTGGCGCCGCTGTTCGATTTCGACGCCAAGGCGCTGGCCTGGCTGCTGATCGCCTACGGCTTCTGCGCCTCGGTGCTGCCGGTATGGCTGCTGCTGGCGCCGCGCGACTACCTGTCCACCTTCCTCAAGATCGGCACCATCGCGCTGCTGGCGCTGGCCATCCTGATCGCCGCGCCAACATTGCAGATGCCGGCCGTCACCCGATTCATCGACGGCAGCGGCCCGGTATTTTCCGGCAACCTGTTCCCGTTCCTGTTCATCACCATCGCCTGCGGCGCGGTGTCGGGCTGGCACTCGATCATCGCCTCCGGCACCACACCCAAGCTGCTCGCCAATGAAGGCCAGGCGCGCCTGGTCGGCTACGGTGGCATGCTGATGGAGGCGTTCGTGGCGATCATGGCGCTGATCGCCGCCACCTACCTGCACCCAGGCGTGTACTTCGCGATGAACTCGCCCAGCGCGATCATCGGCAGCACCGTGCAGGAAGCGGCCACCACGATCAGCCAGTGGGGCTTCGTGGTGACCCCAGCCGAGCTGATCGAGACGGCGAAGAACATCGGCGAGAACAGCATCTTGAGCCGCGCCGGTGGCGCACCGACGCTGGCCGTGGGCATGGCCCAACTGCTGCACAACATCATGCCCGGCGGCGGCATGATGGCGTTCTGGTACCACTACGCGATCCTGTTCGAGGCACTGTTCATCCTCACCACGGTCGACGCCGGCACCCGCGTGGGCCGCTTCATGATCCAGGAGATCGCCGGGCTGATCCACCAGCCGCTGCAGGAAACCGAATCGTGGACCGGTAACCTGCTGGCCACTGCGATCTGCGTGTTCGTATGGGGCTACTTCCTGTACCAGGGCGCGGTCGATCCGCTGGGCGGCATCAACACCTTGTGGCCATTGTTCGGCATCGCCAACCAGATGCTGGCCGCGATCGCGCTGATGCTGGCCACCGTGGTGGTGGTCAAGCTCAAGCGCGAGCGCTATGTGTGGGTGCCGGGCATCCCCGCGCTGTGGCTGATCATCTGCACCATGACTGCCGGCTACCAGAAACTGGTCGGCCCGATCAGCTTCACCGCTGCCGCACGGAAATACGCGCAAGGCATCCAGGACGGCATCTTGCTCGCCCCGGCCAAGGATGCCGCCGAAATGCAGCGCATCGTCACCAACAACTACGTCGACATGGCGCTCACCGGCCTGTTCATGGCGCTGATCGTGGCGATGGTGGCGTTCTCACTGCGCGTCCTGGTCAAGGCTTGGCAAACCAACCACCCCACCGCGCACGAAGAGCCTTACATCGCGCTGGCCAGCGTGGCCAACTGAGGAAAGCGGCGATGACCACGACCTTCCAGTCCATACGCAAGTGGGCGCTGCAAACCGCCCGCCTGTGCTGCGGCATCCCCGACTACGACGTCTACGTGAAACACCTGCGCGAGCATCATCCCGAGCGCAAGATACCGAGCTATGAGTCGTTCTTCCGCGAGCGGCAGGAAGCGCGGTACAAAGGCGGTGGCGGACGGTGCTGTTGACGGGGCGGCCGGATCTCGGCGGCAACCGCCGTGGGAGTCCGGCTGGGGCGCGCAGCAAGACGGTGGCAAGGTCCCGGCGGTCCAGCGCAAGACAGTAGCTGCCCTGGTGTTCGACATGAAGGTGGCCGGGACGGACCCGATGGCCGGCTATACGCAGGCCAAGGCCTCCTCGGAGGGATTTCGACGGTCGTTGCGATTGCGTGGCTCGGAGTATCCGTGGTAGAGATGAAATTGCGGCCAGGGCCAGACCACAACGCGGAGATATGATGACGCATCGCACAATCCGTATCGTCCAGATGCTCGTGGCTGCCGTTGCGGTCCTGTTCGGTATCGTGACGGTCCTGGCCGGAGGCGGCGTACTCCTGGGTTCCGATCCGGGGTACGAGGTGTTTCGGCCCCTCGTCATTTACAACACGGTAATGGGCGCAGCGTATGTGGCAGGAGGCGTCACCATCTGGCGCAGCAGCAATGCGGGCAGATACGCTGCCGGAGCGATCTTCCTGCTCAATCTCGTCGTACTCGTGGGTATCGTCCTGATCTACCGCAATGGCGGGGCGGTGGCGGTGGACAGTCTCCGCGCCATGACCTTTCGGACGGTCGTGTGGCTGGTGTTGTTCCTGGCCGCATCATGGCTCGTACGGCGGTCTCGCACAGCAGCCTGACAGCCGGGCGCAGCGGCTCGTTGTTGCAACCGGAACGTTGGGACGTCGAGAGAGTTGAACGCGACTATTGAACGCAACCACCTGTAATACCAACGACTCGTCAACAAGGAGAAAAGGCCATGAGTATGCAAGGTATTTTATGGGTCACGATCATTCTGTTCGCGATTACGGCAGTCGGTGGCGTGATCCTGGCTGCGATCAGGATGTCCACGGGTCGCAATCCACCCGCATCGCTGGCGATGTTGCACGGCCTTTTGGCCGGGGCAGGGCTGACCTTGCTGCTGTTCGCTGCATTCACCAGCGGCATTCCCACCTACGCTTGGTGGGCGCTGGTTCTACTGATCGTTGCCGCACTCGGTGGCGTATTCATGAATCTCGGCTACCAGGAAAAGCGCAAACCGTTGCCCAAGCCAATGATGTACGTCCATGCACTGCTGGCGGTGGTCGGATTCATCCTGCTGATCATTGCGGCGATCGGATAGCGCGCCGCGCCAAACTGCAGCTCTATACGCGCTGATAACGTCGACACCCGTAATTTGGCTTGCCTTCAAAGAAGAGCTGGAGGTTGTGATGAAGAAGCTGCTCGTCACCAGTCTCACTGGCATACTTGCCGCCGGGTTCGCTGTCGCGGCATTCGCACAAACCAGCGCCAGGACCGAAATCAACACCGCCCACGCCCACGCCTTGATGGCCCAGGGCGCGACCTCGATCGCCATGTCGCACGCTCACCTGCAACACGTGATCAATTGTCTGGTCGGGCCGCAAGGACAAGGCTTCGACGCCACCGCGGACAACCCGTGCAAGAGCCAGGGAAACGGCGCCATACCGGATTCGGCGAGCGACCAGGCTGTACAGAGCAAGCTTGAAAGCGCACTGGCTGACGCGCAGACGGGGTTGAAGTCGGACTCACTCGCCAGCGCACAGCGAGACGCCGCCAAGGTAGCCGCCGCCCTGCAAGACACCGGTTCATCAACGCAGAAAACCGGCGGCGGCGACTCTTGGTAGACAGCGCAAACACGCGGCTCTGGGGCAGGTCGGCGCTAGCCGGGAAACACTCCCTGATCTGTCTGGAACTGGTCGGCGACTCGATCCGCGCTTGGCTGGTGCGGCATCCGCAGCCCCGCGCACAAGCGCACCTTCACCGCACCTGTCCCGATCATCGGCACGCGCGGTCCACCCCCCGGGCCTTGGGCACCGCACTCAGGGTTTGCGCGCGACAATAATCTCGCTGATCGGCATGAACTCGTCCAACTGCCGCTTCAGCTGCTGTCCCTGAGGCATGTCCAGCAGCGCTCGCCAGGCGGCGGTCCAGTGATCGAGTACCGGGTGCGCAGGGTCATACAACTCCACCTTGCAACCCCAGAACAAGGCCCACCAGATCGACCAGAAAAATCCGTTCTGGGTGTGCTCAACCACCACGAGGCCGGCCTCGGTCACCCACTGTGCAAACTCACTGCGATCGATCACCCGCAAGGCGCCACCGGGTAGCTCGCGGTACTCCGGCGGCAACACCTTGTCCTGCAAACCCTCCTGCAGCGCGCCGGGCACGCTGAGCAGGTAGATGGCGCCGGAAGTACCGATCCGGTACAGCTCGGCCAACATTTGTTGCGGATCGTCGACGTGCTGCAAAACCTCGGTACAGATCACCCGCGTGGCCACGCCGTCGTCCAGCGGCAACGGATTTGCATCGCTGACCAGCGCGGTGTGCGTGCCGCCACCCTCGATGCGCAGCCGGGCCCGCATTTCACGCACCACCTGCGGCTCCCGATCGACTGCATAGACGTGCGCACCACGACCCGCGCAGAACACGCTGTTGAAGCCGGCGCCGCAGCCGACATCCACCACCACGTCACCGGCACCGATCGTCATACCGCGAAACAACTCGCCGGTGTCCTCGCGATACCAGCCGGCCAGTTTTGCGTCACGCAGGCCGACGGCCGATGGACCATGCGGCTCCTCGCCGACGGGCGGCGCAGGTTTGCCCGACGCAGGTGCGGCGGCAGCGGAGTGCTCGACACGGTGGGACATGGTTGGCCTCTGAAACTAAGAAACGGCGGCGACCGCACCGGCACGCGCGATGGTCACCATATCAACATACGCCAACAAATCCAGGCGTACCTTTTCTTCTTCGCGTCCGGCGCAAACGGCGTCCGACCTTGCCCCCGACAAACGTGTCCCTTGCCGCGTGATTCAATCCACGCAAGGAAAACCCATGACGAAGAAACGCGGGCACGCTACACGCTCTAATTCAAGGAAGAAGCGGAGCGACTGGTCGAGGTTGGGCAAAGCCAAGCCAAAGCCAAGCCTCGGCGGCCTAGACCTTGGGATTGGTTGGGCGAATGAAGGCCATCCCCGACGCCTTTTCCGTCATGTCGGGATCTGGGCGCCACGATGCCGGACTCAGAAGTGTTCAACATTCGGGCGCAGGTCCTGCTCCAGCGTCCACGCCGAGCGTGGCTGCCTGTGCAGTTGCCAATACGTGTCGGCGATGGCCGCGGGCTCGAGAAACGAGTCGGCGCTGCGCCCGGGGCTGCGCTGGTAGGCGGCGGGCGAACCGATCTGGCCGTCGATGACGACGTGCGCCACATGGATGCCCTCGGGGCCGAATTCGCGCGCCAGGCTTTGCGCAAGTGCGCGCAAGCCGAACTTTCCGACCGCCAGGCCCGCAAACCGGGCGCCGCCACGAAGCGCCGCGGTGGCGCCAGTAAACAGCAGCGTGCCGCGGCCCCGTGCCAGCATCGCCGGCGCCACTTCGCGTGCCGCAAGAAAGCCGCCGAGACAATTGACCCGCCAGGCGTTCTCGAAGTCTGCCGGCGACAATTCCAACAAGCCGCCCACGGCGAACAGGCCTGCGTTGTAGATCAGCACTTCCGGATCGCCCAGCGTCGCACGCACCTGTTCGAACGCGGCCGCGACCGACTGCGGCTCGCGGACATCGCAGCCGTAACCGTGCGCGTGGCCGCCACCTGCACGGATGCGCTCGATGATCGTGTCTCGATGCCCGGCCGAGCGAGACAGCAGCGCCACCGCGTGGCCTTCGCGCGCGAAACGTTCGGCCAGGGCCGCGCCAAGCCCCGGCCCCACCCCGACGATGACGGTACATGGAATCGATTCGGTCATGGGTGGTTCCTCCAGGAGTGGGTTGGATGCACGGGCCCACCGCACCGTCAGTGGCGATAATCAGCAAAACGCCTGCGAGTATTCAGCGCCCACGGATACCCGTCCAGGAGCGTGGGCCGTAGAAACTTTGGAAAGCGAGATGATGCTATCCGGACGCCCTTGAAACGGCGCCCGCATTCCGCGCGCCGATTTTCATCGGCGCGCCGAAACGCGGTGCGCCTGGGCTTCAGCCCGCTTTCCTGGCAGCCGCCTTCTTTTTTGCACCTTTCCTGGCTGCACCTTTCTTGACTGCACCCTTCTTGGCAGTCTTTGCCGGAGCCGCCTTGGGTGCGCCATCGATCAGCATGCTCTCGGCAGTGACGCCGCGTTTCTTCAAGGCCTGCGCAAACCACAACGGCTGCTTGCCACGACCCGACCAGGTCTGGGTCGGGTCCTCGGGGTTGCGGTACTTGGGCGCTACTGTCGACTTTGTCCTCTTGGCGCCCTTGCCGGCTCGGGTCGGATACACCTCAGCCAGAGTCAGTCCACTGCTTTTCAGCAAGTGTTCGATCTTTTCCCGCACCGATTTGACATGATTGATGTGCGCAGCCTGCATCTGCGATTGCGCATTCGCGATGAGCGCCTTGAGTTCGGTGGAGGATAGCGATTCAAGATCAATGGCCATGATTGTTCTCTTTGGCAGTGGGTCGGATACGCTAGTTTCGCAGAAAAAGGGAGGCTTCGTCACTCATCCCCTACTTGATTCGCGACAGAATCGGCAAGGCTCTCTCGTGATTTATATGGAATTCCGTCATGTCAAATCACCAAAATGCCGATACGCACGTGGATATGTGACCTTGGCAAATCCCCGGCAGCGCCGGGGGCTCGATTGATCCAGTGAACCGGACCAGAAAAACGCGAATGGATTGCCGGGAAGATTCCCGATACTTGGACGCTGCGATCGAACTGAGCAAAGCAGTTGCTCACACTTCATGATGCACCGCCTCGGCCGGTGGTACCCCGGGATCACCCTTGCCCCGCGGCAGCAATTCCACCAGATACATCGCGGCCAGGATCAAGCCGCCGCCGACCAGCATGCGCCAGCTCAGCACGTCCACGCCAAGCAATACCGCAAAGGCGGCGGCGAACACCGGCTCGGTGGTCATCACGATCGCGGCGCGCGCCGCCGGCAAATGCGATTGCGCCCAGGTCTGCATCAGCATCGCACCGGCGCCGGCAATCAGCGCCATGTACAAGATGGCAAACCACGCGCCGGGATCGGGCGGCAACGCGGGGCCATGCGGGGCAGTGGCAAGCAGGCAGACCAACGCGATCGCCACCATCTGCACCGCGGAGAGGCCGAACGCCTCACCCTGCCGCGACCACTGGCCAAGCAGCACGATGTGCAGCGCGTAGAACACCGCCGAGGCAAGCGTCAGCCACACGCCCAGGCCAACCTCGATACCGTTGAGGGTCAGCAAGGCCAGGCCCACCGTCGCCAGTGCAACGGCCAGCCACACGATGCCGGCCACCTGCTGTCGCAAGAGCACCAGCGCCAGGATCGGCGTGAACACCACGTACATGCCGGTGGCGAAACCGCTGACGCTGGGAGAGATCAACGCCAGGCCCCAAGTCTGCAACAGCTGCCCGATGCCGTAGATCGCGCCGAGCAGCAGCCCGCGCACAATCTGCGCGCGGCCGAGACGCCACGCCTGCCGCGGAAACAACGCCAGCATCGCCAGCGCCGCAACCGTGAAGCGCACGGCGAGGAAGTCTGCCACCGGCATCCGGCTGACCACGTCCTTGATCAGCACGAAGGTCGAGCCCCACACGGCCGTCATCAAGACCAGACCCAGGGTTGCAAGAATGGATGTCGAGCGAGCTATGGGCATGACGTTTCGGGCAACGGGGAATGGGGAAGCAAAGCAGATTGCGGCAATTTGCGGAATAGCGTGTACCGACCAGCAGCACGCCAGGTGACACGTCGAGGCAGCGCAGCCTCGCGATGTGCTTCACGTTGCCCGCGGCGGTCAGGAAGTCCCCTTGTAGGATTCGCCGTGCCCCTTCTTCCCCCACAACCGCCACCACTGGCCCGGGATCTGCACCAGGAAATGTGCCCAGATGCCCAGCCATACCACGCCAGCCAGCAGCGGATTGCGTGCCGCCGGATCATGCCGGCGAAACCAGCGCCACATGCCGCGATGCTTGTGGCGGCTGACGAAGACCGGCCGGTGCCGACTGGAGCTGCCCTTGCCGTGTATCACCCGCACGTGGCCGGCGAGCAGCACCTGGTAGCCGCTGTCGCGCACGCGGCGGCACAGGTCCAGATCCTCGCAATGCAGGAAGTACTTTTCGTCGAAACCGCCGAGGCGGTCGAACATCTCGTGCGTCATCAACATCAAGGCGCCGGAAATCGCTTCGACCTGGATCGATTCGGCGGGAATTTCCTGCTCCACCTGCACTTTCTCGCCGGACCTTCCCAACATGGTATGGAGCGACCGGCGCAGCAGCGGATCACGACGCCAGGACGCAGGATCAGGATGCCCGTCCGCATCGCAGACCACGGCGCCGATCAGTCCGGCCTTCGGGCTGGTCGCCTGCAAGGCCAACAGGCGCTGCAGGTCAGCTTCGTGCGGCAGGCAATCGGGGTTGAGGATCAACAGCGCGCGCCCTTCCGCCTGCTTCGCGGCGAGGTTGACCGCAGGGCCGAAGCCGAGGTTGCGATGGTTGTGGATCACCTTCAATCGTGGGTCGCGCCGGTACTCGCGCTCCATTGCCGCAGGCATGCCGTCGCGTGAAGCGTTGTCGACCAGGATCAGTTCCAGTGGCAGGCGGCAGGCAAGAATCCGACGCACGCTTTCACGCAGTTGCGGCCCACTGTCGGCCGCCACCATGATGACGCTGAGCGCCAGTGAAAATGGCGAGTGCGGATGGTCGGTATTGTCCATCGCACAAGTATGCCCGCTGCCGCATGGCGGGAACATCGCCCAGGCGCCAGCACGCTGCACCCGCTCCTTCTGCGACGCCAGGAAGTCTCGCCGCGAATGAAAGGATGACGCCGGCGGGCCGGGCTCAATCATCGCCGCCATCGCCGAGTACCGCATGCAGGGCCAGTGGCATGTCATCGTCGCGTCGGCTCAGCCACGGTTGCTCGCGATACCAGCCGCTCAGCCGCCAGCCGCGCAGCCGGTAGCGGCGATCACGCCGGCGATCCCACAGTACCAGCACGCGCTGATCCTGCGTGCACGCGGCAAACCAGTACCCTTCGGGGCTGAAGCCGACCTGCGCAAATCCGGCCGATATCTTCGGCGCATCGACCCGCTCGCCGTCGCTGAAGTGGCAGCCCGCGGCGTCACAGCGGACCAGGCCACCGTGCGGATCGCACAGCTCGCCACGGGCGGCCTGCCAGATTGGCAACTGCAAGTCGATGATGTCCGCCGGCGGCCCTATCGGTGCATGCGCAAGTTCCGGCCAGTCCGCCGCTCGGGAAGAAACTGGCGCACGCCGCAAGTCCCGATCCAGCCACGCCTCCAGTCCGGCGAGCAAGGTGTACCCGGCCAGCGCACCGAGCAGAGCCGCACCCCAGGCCAGGACGCCCCCGCCCAGCACGTGCTGCAGGGCGATCAACCAACCTGGCAGGCCCCATCGCAGCGCATGACGAACCAGGGTGGCATGGTGCGGGGCCAGCCGATGCTGCAGCAACCACACCGCAGCCGCCAACGCCAGCAGCATGGGCAGACCCAGCCACCATGGCAGCAGGGCCAGCAACAGCACCCATGACAAGGTGTACCACACGGTCATCCATGCGGGGCGGCGCCAAGCCATCGCTCAGCGCCTCCAGTGGGCCGGGCAATTCAGCCGCACCATACCCTGGCGTTGCGGAACATGCGCATCCATGGCGAATCCTCGCCCCACGTCGGCGGGCACCAGCTCAGTTGCACGCTGCGGAACACGCGCTCGGGATGCGGCATCATGATCGTCACGCGGCCGTCGGCGGCGGTGAAGCCGGCCAGGCCGCCGGGTGAGCCGTTGGTGTTGAGCGGAAACTTTTCGGTCGGCTTGCCGCGGTTGTCGACGAAGCGCACGGCACCGCGGGATTTCGACGGGCTGCATTCCTGTGGGAAGCTGACCCGCCCTTCACCGTGCGCCACCGCCACCGGAATCCGCGAACCCGTCATGCCCTGGAAGAAGATGCTCGGCGAATCGAGGATCTCCAGCGTGGCCAGGCGGGATTCGTACTGCTCCGACGCGTTGCGCAGGAATTTCGGCCAGTGCTCCGCGCCGGGGATGATCTCTTTCAGCTGCGACAGCATCTGGCAGCCGTTGCACACACCGAGCGCGAACTTGCTCTCATCGGCGAAGAACGCCGCGAACTGCTCGCGCAACATGTCGTTGTACAGGATCGAGGTGGCCCAGCCGCGACCCGCGCCGAGTACGTCGCCGTAGGAGAAGCCGCCACACGCCGCGAAACCGCGGAAGTCGGCCAGCTTCACCCGGCCGCTGGCCAGGTCGGACATGTGCACGTCGACCGCATCGAAGCCGGCGCGGCTGAACGCGGCGGCCATCTCCACCTGGCCGTTGACACCCTGCTCGCGCAGGATCGCGATGCGCGGTCGGGTGCCGCCGGCGATCAACGGGGCGGCCACGTCCTCGGCCGGGTCAAAGCCCAGCCTGGGCGTGATTCCCGGGTCGGTATCGTCCATCCGCCATGCAAGCTCGGCATCGGCGCTGAGCGGGTTGTCGCGCAGGCGCTGCATGGCGTGGCTGGTCTCGTTCCAGGCCTTGTACAGCGTGCTCCAGTTCCACTTGAACAGGACCTCGTCGCCGAGGAACAGCTTGATGCCGAGCTTTTCCTTCGGCCGGCCGATGCGATGGCTGACGGTGGCCAACCCGAACTTCACGAGCAAGGCCTCGAAGGCCTCGCGGTTGGCCCCGGCCACCTGCACCACCGCGCCCAGTTCCTCGTTGAACAGCGCCCGCAGGGTCGCTTCGGCCCAGCCATCGAGACGGATTTCCAGGCCGCAACGGCCGGCAAAGGCCATCTCCAGCAAGGTGGTAATGACACCGCCATCGGATCGATCGTGATAGGCCAGCAGCAGGCCTTTTGCATTCGCCTCCTGGATCAGCTCGAACAGCGACTTCAGGCGCTTGGGATCATCCAGGTTCGGCGGTATGCCGCCGGAGCGGTTGAAGACCTGGGTCAACGCTGAGCAACCCAGCCGGTCGCGGCCGGCGCCCAGATCGATCAGCCACAGATCGGAATCGCCGCAGTCCAGCCTGAGCTGCGGCGTCAGCGTGCGGCGCACGTCGCCGACCCGGGCAAAGCCGGTGATCACCAGCGACACCGGCGACACCGTGCGCTGCTCCTGCTCGCCGTCCATCCAGATCGCCTGCATCGACAGCGAGTCCTTGCCGACCGGGATCGAGATACCGAGCTCCGGACACAGCTCCATGCCAATCGCGCGCACCGCGTCGAACAGCGCGGCGTCCTCGCCCGCGTGGTTGACGGCCGCCATCCAGTTTGCCGACAGGCGCACCTCGCCCAGGCTGGCGATCGGCGCGGCGGCCAGGTTGGTGATCGCCTCGCCCACCGCCAGGCGTGCCGCGTCGGCGCTGTCGAGCAAGGCCACCGGCGCACGCTCGCCAAGCGCCATCGCCTCGCCGGCATAGCCCTCGAAATCGTTGATCGTCACCGCGCAATCGGCCACCGGCACCTGCCACGGACCGACCATCGGGTCGCGGTGATTGAGCCCACCGACCGTACGGTCGCCGATCGTGACCAGGAAACTCTTGCTGCCCACCGTGGGCAGTCGCAACACGCGCAGCAATGCGCCGTCCATATCGATGCCGGTGAGGTCCGGCACCAGGTCGACCCGTGGTTTGACCCGGGTGGCGTCGCGATGCATCCGCGGCGGCTTGCCGAACAGGACATCCATGGGGAGGTCGATCACCACCTCCCGGGAGTCGGGATCGGCGCTTCGGGATTCGGCGGAAGCCACCGCCGCGCGGGTCACCAGCAGCCGGCGCTCGGCGGTGGCTTCGCCCACCACGGCGCAAGGGCAGCGTTCGCGTTGGCACATCGCCTCGAAATCGGCCAGGTCCCCGGGCGCGATCGCCAGCACGTAGCGCTCCTGTGATTCGTTGCTCCATACCTGCATCGGCGACAGCGAGGGGTCGTCACAGGGGATCTTCGACATGTCGATCACGCCGCCCACGCCGGCGTCGTTGAGCAGCTCGGGGATCGCGTTGGACAGGCCGCCGGCGCCAACGTCATGGATGCTGATGATCGGCGTGTGCTCGCCACGCGCGCAGCAGGCATCGATGACTTCCTGGCAACGTCGCTGCATCTCGGCGTTGTCGCGCTGCACGGAAGCGAAATCCAGCTCCGCGCTCGAGGTGCCGCCGGCAACCGACGAGGCCGCACCGCCACCAAGCCCGATCAGCATGGCCGGGCCGCCCAGCACGATCACCTTGTGGCCCGGTTGCACCGCATGCTTCAGCACATGACCGGGGCGCAGGTTGGCGAGGCCGCCGGCAAGCATGATCGGCTTGTCGTAACCGCGGCGGAACCCGACCAGACCGGGCAACTCGTTTTCGTAAGTGCGGAAATAGCCGCCCAGGCAGGGACGACCGAACTCATTGTTGAACGCGGCCGCGCCGAGCGGGCCGTCGCGCATGATCTCGAACGCGCTGGCCATCCGCGGCGGCAGCGGGCGTTCCACTTCCCACGGCTGCGGATGGCCGGGAATGCGCAGGTCGGATACCGAAAAACCGGTGAGCCCCGCCTTGGGCTTGCCACCGCGCCCGGTGGCACCCTCGTCGCGGATCTCGCCGCCGGCGCCGGTGGCCGCGCCAGGCCAGGGCGCGATCGCGGTGGGATGGTTGTGCGTTTCCACCTTGATCGCGTAGTCGATGCGCTCGTCGTGGGCGCGCCACACCCGGTCGGCCGGGTCAGCCAGGAAGCGCCGGCCCGCGCTGCCTTCGATCACCGCGGCATTGTCGGAATAGGCCGACAGGGTGTGCGCAGGCGAGCGCTCGTGGGTGTGCTTGATCATGCCGAACAGGGTCGTTTCCTGTTCTTCGCCGTCGAGCGTCCAACTGGCATTGAAAACCTTGTGCCGGCAATGCTCGGAGTTCGCCTGGGCGAACATGAAAAGCTCCGCATCGCTGGGATCGCGGCCCAACTCGGCATAGCGATCGACCAGGTACTCGATTTCGTCGTCGGCCAGCGCCAGGCCGAGCCGGCTGTTGGCTGCGGCGAGCGCCTGGTGCGGATCGGTCCCCAACGCCACATGCACCAGATCGCCGGGCGTGCCAGCCAGGAACAGGCCCTGCGCATCCTCGATGCGGGACAGCACCGATTGCGTCATCGCATCGTGCAGCACCGCCATGATCGCCGCACGAACCGGCTCGTCGTCTTGCGGCAGGTCACTGATCTGCCAGGCCAGCCCGCGCTCGACCCGGCGGATCTCGAAACCCGCGCGATGCAGAATGTCGGTAGCCTTGCTCGACCACGGCGAGATCGTGCCCAGCCGCGGCACCACCCACAAGGTGGCCAGTTGTGGCGCGGCATCGTCCGCCTCCAGCACGGCGAGCAATCGCTCGCGCAACGTCCCCTCGGGCATGTTGTCCGCGTCGAGAAAATAGACATGCCACGCGGATTGCACCCGCACGCCCTGATGCACCGCATCGAGGCGGGCATTGAGTCGTTCGAGGCGAAATGGCGAGAGGGCGCTTTGCCCGTCGAATACGATCATGCGGGAGAATGGCGCTGAAAGAAGGAAACGCCCATTCTAGCGCAATGCTGCAGTACGGCATAAGCCGCCGGCGCGCCCCACCCGTTGGATCAGCCGCCAATCTGCAGCGATTGCAGCAATTGCTCCGGGGTCACATAGCCACCGAGCAGGCGTCCATCCGGCCCGATGATGGCCGGGGTGCCGCTCACGCCGAGCTTCAGGCCCAGGTTGAACTGGTCCTTGACCGGATTGGCACAAGTAGCCGCAGCCGGCGCATGGCCCCGGGTCGCCGCGGTAAGCGCGGCCTTGGGATCCTTCGCGCACCACACCGAGACCATCTCCTTGTAGGTCGACGTGAGGCTGCCGGACGTGGTCGTCACTCCCTCGCGCGGCCAGGCCAGGTATTCCACCGCGATGCCCGCCTCGTTGAATTCGGCGATGTGCTCGTGCAGGGCGCGGCAGAAGCCGCAATTGACGTCGGTGAATACCGTTATCGTGTACTTCGGGTTGGCCGGCGCGAACACGAGGCGCTGGGACGCCGGCACCTTGGCCAGTGCGGCCTTGCGGAACGCCGCCCAGGCACCCTCGCTGAGATTCTCGCCCAGCGTGAGATCAACCACGTCGCCGTGCATCAGGTACTTGCCGTCGGTGCTGATGTAGACCATCTGACCCGAGGCGATCACCTCGTAAAAACCGGGCAGCTGCGCCGGCTGGATCGAATCGACCTCGACCGTCGCCGCCAGCTTGCGTATCACCTGTTGCACCATTTGCACGGCCGCCGGCGTAATCGAGGGGCCCACCACCGGCGCGGGTGCGGTAGCGGCGAAGGCCTGCCCCGCCCATCCCAGCAGACCCGCCAGCAACATTCTCTTGAACATCAGCGACCTCGACAACATGCGGCTCGCGCGCGAGCGGCGCGCGACAACGTGGCATTCTCGCACAAGGACCCGGGCTTCTTGCGCCCGCTGCGACGAAACGGCACCCGGCAGCGATCAGACTCGCGCGCGCAGCCGTGCATGTGCCGACTTGCGCATCAGGATGCAAGCAACGCCGCATAGCCCGCGCGCGCATCCGGCCAGCGCGGCACGAAACCGTCAGCCAGCAGCCGCGCATTGCTCAGTCGCTTGCTGCCGATGCCCGCCGGCGGCGGTCCATCAGGCGGCGGCGGCGCACCGATCAGCCGGGCCAGATGGCCGTACAATACGTCGAGCGGCAGCGGCGTGCTGTCCACCCCGAGATAGCATGGCAGCGGCTCGCTCCGTTGCAGCAGATGCGCGATCGCGGCGGCAGCATCGTCGACATGGATGCGGTTGGCCCAGTGTGGCGCGGCGCGCGGCGCGCAGGCCGCTCCCGTGCGCAGGCGATCGAGCAGCAGCAAGCGGCCGGGCCCGTACAGGCCGGCCAAGCGCAGCACTACGGACCGGACCGGCTGCGCGGCCAGCCATCGCTCCGCCTCCAGCAAGGCTGCCCCGTTGAATCCCGGCGGTGCGGGCGGGGTGTCCTCGTCGACCCAGTCGCCGTGATGGTCACCATAGACCGCGCTGGAGGAGACGAACAACATCCGTCGCAGCGAGCCCTCGCCCAGCGCGGCCAGCAGGTGGCGCAGGCCTTCGACGAAGATGGCGCGATAGGCAGCCGGGTCGCGTCGATCGGGCGTTGGCAGATAGACCAGTTGGGTGATGCCTGGTGGCAGCGCGCGCAAGCTGCCCGCCCGGGTGAGATCCGCACGCAACCAGTCAACGCCGTCGTCGCCGGATGAAGGCGGTCTCCGGCGCAGCGCCCACACTGCATCGCCGCGCTCACGCAACAGCCGCGCCACGCGCAGGCCGAGGTCGCCGCACCCTGCCAGCAACACCCGTTCGCTCACTGCGACCCTCCTTCGTGCCTGTTAGGCTTTGGTCATGAATCCGTCGCGCAACCTGTTCATCATCGGCCCGACCGGCGCCGGCAAGACCACGATCGGACGGCGGCTCGCCGATCATTATGGCTTGTCGTTCGTCGATCTCGACCGGGAGGTCGAGAAGCATTGCGGGGTGGATGTAAATACGGTGTTCGAGATCGAGGGCGAAGCCGGTTTCCGCCAGCGCGAGAGTGCGCTGCTGGACGCGCTCAGCCAGCGCTCACACGTGCTGCTGGCCACCGGCGCCGGCGCCGTGCTGGATGAAGCCAATCGCCAGTGGCTGCACCAACGCGGCTTCGTGGTGTGGCTGCAAACCAGCATCGGGCAACAGCTGGAGCGGCTCGAACGCGACCAGCGACGCCCGTTGCTGGCGGTACCTGATCGCCGTGCGCGACTGCAGGCGATGGCTGCCGTACGCGAGCCGATATACCGCGGGCTTGCCGACCTGGCCATACCCGGCCACCATGGCGGTATCAACGCCGCCAGCGAACGCTGCATCGCCCTGGTCGACCGGCACTGGCAACGCACTGTCACTCATTCGCCATCGCATCAAGCATGAACAAGCCCCCATTGCACAGCATCAACGTCGCGCTTGGCCCCCGCAGTTATCCGGTATGGATCGGCAGCGGCCTGCTCGCCGACCACACACGCTGGCGTCCGTTGCTGCGCGGCCGGCACGCGCTGGTGATCAGCAACACCACGGTGGCGCCGCTGTACCTGTCGCGGATCGAGGCGGGGCTGGAGGGCCTGCACTGGTCCTCGTTCCTGCTCGACGACGGCGAGATCCACAAGAGCTTCGCCAACGTGAGCCACGCGCTGGACACACTGGGCCAGCTTGGCGCCACCCGCGACGCCTGCGTGATCGCGCTGGGCGGCGGCGTGGTCGGCGACCTCGCCGGTTTCAGCGCCGCCTGCTGGATGCGCGGCATCGATTTCATCCAGATGCCGACCACCCTGCTGGCGATGGTCGATTCCTCGGTCGGCGGCAAGACCGGCGTCAACCTCCCGATGGGGAAGAACCTGGCCGGCGCGTTCCACCAGCCGCGCGCGGCGATCGCCGACGTCGACACCCTGGCGACCCTGCCCGACCGCGAGTACCGCGCCGGTGTGGCGGAGGTCGTCAAGAGTGCCTCCATCGGCGATGAAACGTTTTTCACCTGGCTGGAACAGAACGCCGACGCACTCGCCGTTCGCGACGTGGCCGCCGTCCTGGAAGCCATCGCCCGCACGGTGCAATACAAGGCGGGCGTGGTAGCCCGCGACGAAACCGAACAAGGTGAGCGCGCCCTGCTCAACTTCGGCCACAGCTTCGGGCACGCGCTGGAAACCGCCGGCCACTACACCACTTTGCTGCACGGCGAAGGCGTGGCCATCGGCATGGTGCTGGCCGCGCAGATGTCCGAGCGCCTCGGCATGAGCGAACCCACTGACACGGCGCGATTGGAACAGCTGCTGCAAAGGCTTGGCTTGCCGGTGGCGATCCCGCCCGGGATGGATGCGCCGCAGTTGCTGGAACTGATGCGGCTGGACAAGAAGAACACGGCCGGTGAGCTGCGCTTGATCCTGTGGCGCGGAATCGGCCGCGCCGAGATCATTGGTGGAGTGGCCGAGGCGCACGTGTTGACCACACTGGATGCGGCCATTGCCGGTGCGCCATCAGTCGCCGGGTAATTCATCGAACTGAGGTTTGGCATCAACCGGATGTTGCACTGGCTTCCCTCGCTGCACGGGGAAAGGAACGCGGCTCAGCCCGCCTCAATCCCGAGTGGCCTATTGCGTCTGCAACCACGCGCGCGGTGACACCCCGACCGATTGGGTAAAGACCCGCGACAGCGACGACGCATTGCGATAGCCGAGCTGCAGGCTTGCCGTCTTCAGCGAGACTCCATCGCGAAGCAGGGCCTGCGCGATGGCGATGCGCCATTGCGTGAGGTACTCGACCGGCGTGTGGCCGACATGCGGTTTGAACGCGACTGCGAACGCGCTGCGCGACATGCCCGCTGCCTCGGCCATGGCGGCCAGCGACCAGGCGAAACCGGGTTGCTCGTGGATCGCCGTCAGCGCGCGCGCCAGCTTCGGGTCCGACAGGCCGGTCAGCATGCCGGTGGGCAACGCCGCCTCCGCGGGATGGTCGAGCAGCCAGCGCAGCAACTGCAGCACCAGCACGTCGAACAGGCGATCAGCCAACAATCGCTGGCCGCAGCGCACCCGCTCGGATTCCGCGAACAACAAGCCCAGGGTCTGCTCCAAGCCATCCACCGCACGTAGTGGCAACACCAGAAGCGGCGGCAACGCACGGGCCAGCGGATGTTGAGGCTTCCCTCACCTGGATTCCGCACTTTTCCACCACACCGGCAAAGAGGAACACATGATGAATCGCGTCCCCCTGATCGACCGCAACGGCTGCGACTACTGTCTGGCCGCGCACACCGCGCTGGGCCGCAAGGCTGGCGTCAGCGCCGCTACCCTGCACGCCGCGCAAGCGGCCCAGTCCCAGGAATCCAGCACCTAGACCGCACTGAACTTCGCTCTCAAACTGGTCAATGAACGCGGCCAGGCCAATGATGAAGACGTGCAGGCGATGCGCAACGCCGGCTTCAACGACGAAGCCATCGTCGAAGTGATGGCCCACGTCGCCCTCAATCCCCGGGAATCCGGGGCGGTTCAGACCGGATTTTGCGCTGACAGCGGCCAGGAACACCCCGTGGTCATGGCGATCGTTGCGGGAAAATTCGTTGACGCCCCCTGAAGGGACGTTCCCCGAATGCTCCTGGCTTGATTCGCCAAGCGCAGTCTCGAGCCACTTCCCCGTTCAACCAGACGACGTTTCAGCGCAACCAGTGCAGGATGAGCACCAGCAACACGGCCGCAAACACACCCGCGATGACATCGTCGATCATCACGCCCAGGCCACCCTTCACCCGCCGATCGAACCAGCGGATCGGCCACGGCTTCCACACGTCGAACAGGCGGAACAGGATGAAGCCGGCGGCGAGCATCCACCAACGGAAACCGCTGGCAGGAAGCAGCGCGGGAACCAGCAACGGCATCAGCGCGACCCACTGGCCGATGAACTCGTCCCACACCAGGCTGCGATGGTCGTCGACGCCGAGTGCGCGGCCGGCGATGCCGCAAGCCCACACTCCGATCGCAAAACCGACCAGCAACACCACCAGATAAATCCACAACGACAGCTCACGCAGCAACAACCATGGCAGCAACGCCGCCAGCGAGCCGGACGTGCCTTGCGCCATCGGCATCAGGCCCGAGCCGAAGCCACAGGCGAGCCAGCCGGCCGGGCTGGCGAGCAAGTCGCGCCGTTGTTCCGCGCTGAGGTGCTTGTTCGCACTCATGCGAAATGGTCCCAACCCGCGGTATCCGACTCCAGCCAGCGTCCGTCGTGGCCACGTACGCGCACGCCCTCGCCTGCCACGATGCGACCGATCCGGGTCGCGCCGCCACCAACGCGGGAAAGGTCGGCCTGCACCTGGGCCGCCTGGCTGGCCGGCACGCAGAAGCACAGCTCGTAATCGTCGCCACCGCTCAGGGCGAACTGCAACGCGGTCGCGTCGTCGTACAAGCCGAGCAACGCCGACGAACGCGGTAGCAGCGCGGCATCGATCTCGGCGCCGACGCCGCTGGCGGTGCAGATATGGCCCAGATCGGCGAGCAGACCGTCGGACACGTCGATGCACGCATGTGCCTGGTCGCGCAGCGCGATGCCGGCAGCCAGACGCGGCGTGGGACGGCTGAGCCGTTCGATCAGATACTCGCGCAAGCCCGCGCGCGCATCATCGCCGCGCGGCGGCTGTGGCTGCGCGTGCAGGCCGGCGGCGGCATCACCGAGCGTGCCGGTGACCAATACCACGTCACCCGCTCGCGCACCGGCACGGGTGAGCGCCTTGCCTGCCGGCACAAAGCCATGCACGGCCACGCTGACCGCCAGCGGCCCGCGCGTGGTGTCGCCGCCGACCAGCGCCAGGCGGTGCGGCTGCGCCAGTTGGGCAAAGCCTTCGACGAAACCCTCGACAAAGGCGTTGTCCACTTGCGGCAGGGTCAGGCTCAGCAAGGCCCAGGCCGGGCTGGCACCCATCGCGGCAAGATCGGACAGATTCACCGCCAACGCCTTCCAGCCGATGTCGACGGCAGCCGTGCCACGCGGGAAATGGACACCCTCCACCAGGGTGTCGATAGCCACCACCAGGTCCTTTCCGGCGGGCACGGCCAGCACGGCGGCATCGTCGCCGATACCCACACGCACATCGTCGCGCGGCTGTGCGGTGCGTTGACGAATCAGCTCGATCAGATCGAATTCCATCGGCTCCACCACTGCGGTCAGCGCTTGAACACGAGGGTGGGGCGATCGTGGTAGCTGGTCGGCTGCCACAACCTGAAGCCGGCCTTCGCCGCCACCCGGATCGACGCCCGGTTGTCGGGCGCGATGATACACACCACGCGCTGCCCGAGTTCTTGCGCATCGGCCCAGGTACAGGCCGCGCGCACCGCCTCGCTGGCGTAGCCCTTGCCGCGCGCCTGCGGCGCCAGCACCCAGCCGCATTCGAGCAGGCCGCTCAACGAGGGTTGCAGGTCGCGCGCGAAATCGGCAAAGCCGACATCGCCAACGTAATGGCCACTGGCCTTTTCCTCGACTGCCCAGTAGCCATAGCCGAGCAGGCTCCACAACCCGCGGTACTGCAGCAGGCGCTTCCACACTTCTTCGGCGCTGGCCGCACGCACACTGATTTGACGGACGACTTCGGGGTCGGCCCAGATCGCCTGGCAACTGCCGTAGTCTTCGGCGCGATGCGCCCGCAGGCGCAGCCGTTCGGTCTCGAGCACCGGCACCGGGGAATCGGAGGGACTCGTGGCGGCGCCTTTCATCAGCCGCGCTTCTCGACCGCACGCAGCTCGGCCGCCAGCTTGTCCAGTACGCCGTTGACATAGCTGTGGCCGTGATCGGCGCCGAAGCGCTTGGTCACCTCGATCGCTTCGTTCAGTACCACCCGGTAGGGCACATCGGGGCGATACTTCAATTCGTAGGCGGCCAGCCGCAGCACGGCGCGCTCGATCGGGTCGACCTGCGCCACCTCGCGATCGAGGTGCGGGCGCAGGCAGACATCGAGCGCATCGACGTTGCTGTCCACGCCGCGCAACAGGTCCTCGAAGTAGCCGAGGTCGGCCACTTCCATGTCCTGCTCGTGACGGAATTGCTCGATCACCGCGTTCATGGGGCTGCCGCTGAGCTGCCACGCGTAGAGCGCCTGCAGCGCGCGGCGGCGGGCGCGCGAGCGCGCCTGTAGATCGAGGCCGTGCGCCATCAGATCTTCCCGTACAGATTGACCATTTCCAGCGCAGCCAACGCTGCGTCGGCGCCCTTGTTGCCAGCCTTGGTGCCGGCGCGCTCGATCGCCTGTTCGATGCTGTCGGTAGTCAACACACCGAACGCCACCGGCACGCCGGAACCGTAGGCGGCCTGGGCCAGGCCCTTGGCACATTCGCCGGCGACGAAGTCGAAGTGCGGGGTGGCGCCGCGAATCACCGCACCCAGCGCGATCACCGCCGCGTAGGTGCCCGAGTGCGCCAGCTTGTGCGCCACCAGCGCGATCTCCCACGCGCCGGGGACGCGGACCAGCTCGATCGCGTCGTCCTTCACCCCGTGGCGCACCAGCACGTCGCACGCGCCGGCCACCAGCGGCTCGACGATGAATCCGTTGAAGCGGCCGGCGACGATCGCAAAACGGCCCTTGGGCGTGGCGAAGTCGCCTTCGATGGTCTTCATGATCTGTTTCCTGGGAGCGAGCCTTGCAGGCCGGTCATTTTACGGGTTTTCGGCGACGCTGACCGGAACGACGTCCTCGAGGTACGGATAGCCGCTGACTTGCAGCCGCGCCGCATGGCCGTCGATACGCAGCCGCGCCGGGGCGCCGAACGGCAACGTGAGCTGCTGGCCGGCGTGGCCATGCGGCAGGCCATCGACCACCGGGATGCCGGCCACCGTGCGGATCTGGGCAAAGGCCGCGGCCAGGTCGTAGCCGTTGTCGCGTGCACCCGGCTCGCACTGGCTGAAGCTGCCCAGCACCAGCGCCTGTTGTCGGCCCAGCACGCCGGACTGCTGCAACTGATAAAGCATGCGCTCGACCCGGTACGGCGCCTCGCAGATATCCTCCACGAACAGGATGCCGTCATCGATGGTGGGGAACCAGGGCGTACCGAGCAGGCTGCACAGCACGGCGAGATTGCCGCCCCACAGCGGGCCGCGCAAGTCGAGACCCGCCTCGATGCTGGTGTCCCATGCCACGCTCGTCGCCGGTGATGTCAGCGTGATCCAGAACTGCCGCCAGCTGAACTCGCTGCGCGGTTCGGCGCCCAGATCGGCCAGTGACGGTCCGCTGAACGTGCACAGGCCGCTCCCGGCATGCAACGCCATCTGCAGCGCGGTGAAATCGCTGTGGCCGACCAGCGCCAACGGCGCCTCGTGCAGGCGCTCGCGCAAGGCGGCGTAGTCCAGCCGGGGCAAGAGCCGCGCCGCGCCGTAACCGCCGCGCGTGGCCAGCGCGATATCCGGCAGCGTGTCCAACCTCGCCAGCATATTGATGTCGCCCGCCCGCTCGGCATCGCTGCCGGCAAAACGCAGCTCGACTCGTTCAAGGACGTCGACGCCATCCACCGTGCAGCCGGCCTCGCGCAGCCGGGCCACGCCGCACATCATCGCCGCGCGATCATGCGCATGGCCGGAAGGGGCGATCAGGCGGATATAGGCTGGGTGCATGGAGGGCTCGGGTCGATCGGCGCAGGGTGCATGAAGGCGCGCCATGGAGACTGGTGAGTATCGCGGCCACGAGGCCGATGGCGCGGCGTGGCCGGGTCCGTTCAAGGGCTTCAGCAGGGCGCGACCAGCGGATCGTCGGGGTGCTCGTCGATTTCCTTGATGGCCTGGCGCGCCTCGCTCAGCGCAGCCTCGACTTCGCGCACGATCTCCCGGGACCGCGCCAGGGTCGATTCGGGCACCATTACCGCGATGTAGTCCATCGCCGGCAACTGGCCCACGCCGCCGGTGAGGTACTCGCCGGCAATGTGGGCCGGGATCTCGCCGGCCTCCAGCGCATCCTTGACCAGATGGGCATCGAACAGGTTTTCAGCTCGATAGACGATGTGCATGGCAAGCAAGCTAACCCGCGGCGCCCCGCGGGGCAAGGGTGCGCAGGGCGCCGCCGCCCTGCGCCCGGGTCCGGCGACAGGGTAGACTTTACGGTTTCCACCACTGCGCGTGAGCGTCACCCGATGCCGACCGAACAATTCGCCCCTGCATCCACTACGCCGGCCGCGGCAACGCCACCCCAGGATTTCATCCGGCAGATCGTGCGCGACGACCTGGCATCGGGCAAGCACACGACGATCCACACCCGGTTTCCGCCCGAGCCGAACGGCTACCTGCATATCGGCCACGCCAAGGCGATCTGCCTCAGCTTCGGGATCGCGGAGGAGTTCGATGGCTGGTGCAACCTGCGTCTGGATGACACCAACCCGGGCAAGGAAAACCCCGAGTTCGTCGAGGGCATCAAGGAGGATGTGCGCTGGCTCGGCTTCGAGTGGCACGAACTGCGCCATGCGTCCGATTACTTCGAGGTGTTCTATCGTGCCGCGCTCAAGCTGATCGAGGATGGCAAGGCCTATGTCGACGACCTCGATGCCGACGAGATGCGCGCGTACCGCGGCACGCTCACCGAAGCGGGACGCAACTCGCCGTATCGCGAACGCTCGGTCGAGGAGAACCTCGATTTGTTCAAGCGCATGCGCGCGGGCGAATTTGCCGACGGCAGCAAGACCCTGCGCGCGAAGATCGACATGGCCTCGGGCAACATGAACATGCGCGACCCGGCACTCTACCGGATCCGCAAGATCCCCCACCAGAACACCGGCGACGCCTGGCCGATCTATCCGATGTACGACATTGCACACGCGCTGTCGGACGCGATGGAAGGCATCACCCACTCGCTGTGCACACTGGAGTTCGAGGACCACCGCCCGCTCTACGACTGGTGCGTGGACAACGTCGACCTGCCGGCCCACCCGGAATTGTGGCAATCGGTAATCGATGCCGGGCTGGAGGCGAAGCCGGCCAAGCCGCGCCAGATCGAGTTCTCGCGACTCAACCTCAGCCACTGCATCACCAGCAAGCGCAAGCTGGCGCAGCTGGTGAACGAGGGCCATGTCGACGGCTGGGACGACCCGCGCATGAATACGTTGCGCGGCCTGCGCCGGCGCGGCTTCACGCCGGCGGGCCTGCGCCTGCTGGTCGAACGCGTGGGCGTGAGCAAGCAGAACAGCGTGATCGACTACGCGGTGCTGGAAGGCTGCATCCGCGAGGATCTGGACGCCAATGCCCCGCGCCGGATGGCCGTGCTCGACCCGCTCAAGCTGGTGCTGACCAACCTGCCGGGGGACCACGAGGAAACCCTGACGGTCGCGAACCACCCCAAGAACGAGAGCTTCGGCACGCGCGAGGTGCCGTTCTCGCGCGAAGTATGGATCGAACGCGATGATTTCGCCGAGGTGCCGCCGAAAGGCTTCCACCGGCTCAAACCCGACGGCGAGGTGCGGCTGCGCGGTGTCGGCATCGTGAAGTGCACCGACATGGTCAAGAACGCCGACGGCCGGGTGGTCGCATTGCGCGGCACGCTCGATCCGGAAACCCGGCACGGGCTGCCCGGCGCCGATCGCAAGGTGAAGGGCACGATTCACTGGGTCAGTGCAAAACATGCCGTGGCCGCCGAGGTGCGGCTCTACGACCGGCAGTTCAACGTGCCGGCGCCGGACAGTGAGGAAGATGGCAAGAGCTGGCTGGAGCACCTCAACCCCGAGGCCAAGCGCGTGGTGCAGGGTTGGCTGGAGCCGGCCGCGGCCAGGGTCGAGCCGGAGCAGCGGTTTCAATTCGAACGGCTGGGCTATTTCGTGGCTGACCGGGTCGACCATCGCACCGATGCGCCCGTGTTCAACCGTACCGTGACCCTGCGTGACGTCTGGGCCCGCACTGCGGGCCAGTAACCGGAGAAAGCCATGCTGCCGCTGCAGATCCACCTGACCCTGCCGCCATGGATCGGCGATGTCGCCGACACCAACCGCCGCTACCATAGCGACGAGGAACGCGTCGGCCTGGCGATCGAACTGTCGCGACACAACGTGGATCACGGCGGCGGCGGTGGTCCGTTCGGTGCGGCCGTATTCAACAACCACAGCGGCCGATTGGTCGCGGTCGGCGTGAACCGGGTGCTGCCGCAGAACTGCTCGGTCGCGCACGCGGAAATGATGGTGATCATGATCGCCCAGCAGCGGCTCGGCCGGCACCGGCTCAACGAAGACGGCGGCCACTACGTGCTGGCCACCAGCTCGCAGCCGTGTTGCCAGTGCTACGGTGCCTGCGTGTGGGCTGGTATCGACGAGCTGCTGATCGGCGCACGTTCGGAGGATGTCGAGGAGCTCACCGAGTTCGACGAAGGCCCGCTGCCGGCCGACTGGATCGGGGAGCTCAACCGGCGCAACATCACGGTTCGCCGCGACATACTGCGCAAACAGGCCCGCGAGGTGCTCGCCGTCTTCGGTGCCAGCGGCATATCGTATTGAGCCGCTGGCGCGCCGCGCTGCCGCTGATCCTGCTGTTGCTGGCGGGGGTCGTGCTGATCGCCTCCGGCTCGCTGCAGGCACTGACCCCGCGTGAACTGCTGGCCCATCAGGCCGAGCTGCATGCACAGATTGCACTGCATCCCTGGTTGTCCCGGCTGGCCTATATCGGCCTGTTGACGTTGGGCGTGGCCACCGGCGTCCCCGGCACCATCGTGATCATCCTGGCCGGCGGCCTTGCCTTCGGCGCGGTCGACGCGACCATGACCTCGTCGGTGGGCCTCACCCTCGGTTCGTTGATCCTGTACCTGGCCAGCTGCCATGCGTTCGAACCAGGCGACCGGCTGCCACCGCCACTGGTGGCCCGACTGCACCAGGGGTACGAGCGGCACCCGGTCAGCTACACCCTGTTTCTGCGCTTCGTGCCGGTACTTCCGTTCGGCGCGGTCACGGTGGCGCTGGCCTGGTTGCGCTGCCCACTATGGCTGTTCCTCGGCGCCAGTTGGCTGGGCGGCACCGTGTCGCTGATCTTCGAAACCTCAGTCGGCGCAGGCCTGGGCGACGCGATGAGCCATGGCGACCACCTCGGCATGGGCATGTTCTTGCACCGTGACGTGCTGTTGCCGCTGGGCGCCATCGCCCTGCTCGCCTTGCTGCCGCTGCTGCTCGAACGGCTGGCCAGGTGGTGGCGCCGCCAAACCACCGACTGAGGTCCGGTCCGGATCCGGCCCGGACAGCTGTCAATTCCAACGTTTCGCGCTAGTGTTGTGCCACATGCGGGGCCGCGGTGGGCAGCGTGGGCACCGGCCCACCCGACCTGTCCGGACATGTCGGTGATGATCGATCCCAGGAGGTGCGCGGGCGATGGATCTGGCGGGAAATTCGTGGCCTGCAAGGCTGTGGCAGCACACATCGCTGATGCAGCGCATGGCCTTCGTCGCTCTGGTGCCCACCCTGATCACCGCTGCCTTGCTGGTGACCTTGCTGACCCAGCGGCAACTGGGCGGCCTGCGGCAGATGGCCCAGACCAACGCCGCCGCCATCGCCACGCAGACCGCCTCGGTCTGCGTACAGCCACTGCGCGCGATGCGCCTGCGCGAGCTGTTGCGGATCGCCGACTCGATCGGTGAACTCCCGAACGTGACGCGAGTGCAGATCCGCACGGCGGATGGACAGATCCTCGCCGACTATCGTGCTGCCGACGACAATCAGCGCGACGTCATAAGCGTGGTGCGCGACGTGGTCGACACGCAGCGGCCGGCACCCGAGGTGCTGGGTTCGGTACTGGTCGACGTCAGCCTGCATGACGCGCTCGCCGCACAGCACGCCAGCCTGCAACACGCGCTGGTCGTACTGCTGCTGAGCCTGCTGCTGGTCGGCGTGATCGGCTGGTGGGCGGCGCGCTGGATCAGCGCGCCACTGCGTCACCTGGCCGGGGCGGTGCGGCAACTCGGCCACGGCAACCAGCCGGTCAGTGTCGCGGTGACCGACCACACCGAAATCGGCGAGCTGCAGCATGGATTCAATCATGCCGCCGCCGCGCTGTTCGACAGCCGGCGCAGCATGCAGCAGAAAATCGAACAGGCGACCCGGGAACTGGCGCAAAAGAACGCCGCGCTGGAAGCGGCCAGTGTGGCGCGCTCGCGTTTTCTGGCTGCCGCCTCGCACGACCTGCGTCAACCGCTGTATGCGCTGACCCTGTTTTCCTCCGCGCTGGCCGTGGACGAAGACGATCCCCAGCGGCTGGACCGGATCGCCCACATCCAGGAATGCGTGCAATCGCTCGATCACCTGTTCTGTGAATTGCTCGACCTGTCGCGGCTGGAAGCCGGTGCCGTCCAGGTCGACGTCAGCGAATTCCCACTCGACGGAGTGTTCACCGAGGTGCACCGCAACTTCGGCATGGTGGCCGAGCAACGCGGGCTGGAGTTGAGGGCGCACCCGACCCGGCGGTGGGTACGTGGCGACCGCATGATGCTGCTGCGGATGCTCAACAACCTGGTCAGCAACGCCCTGCGCTTCACCCGTCACGGCGGCGCCCTGATCGGCGCCCGGCTCAGCGGTGGCGACCGGGTGCGGATCGAGGTATGGGACACCGGCAGCGGCATTGCGCCGGAGCATCTTTGCAGCGTATTCGAGGAGTTCTACCGCATCGACGACCAGGCCGGCCCCGGATTCGACGACCAGTCGCGTTCCGGTCTGGGCTTGGGGCTGGCCACCGTACAGCGGCTGGCGCAGTTGCTCGACACCACGGTGGAGGCAAAATCACGACCCGGCCGGGGCAGCGTATTCCATTTCAACCTGCCATTGGCCAGCGCGCACACGTTGCCCGCCCCATCCGACGAGGACGTGTCCGGTGACCTGACGGACCGACGGGTGCTGATACTGGACGACGATCCAGCCATACTTTCCGGCGTCCGCTTCCTGCTGCGCAGTTGGGGCTGCGACGTGGCCATCGCCGAAGATCGCCAGCAGGCACTGGAGGCCATCGAGAACTGGCCGGGCCCGGTCGACCTCGTGATCTGCGACCTGCACCTGCGTTCGGGCGAACACGGCCCCGACCTCTTCGCCGAACTCGACCGCATCTACGAACGCGACGGCGAAGCACGTTTCGCGCGCCTGCTGGTCACCGGCGAGACCCGCCCCGAGCGCCTGCACGAGGTGATCAGCGGAAAAATACCCCTACTGCACAAACCGGTATCACCGCAGCGGCTGCGTCGCGCGATGCTGGCCGCCCTGGCCGCCGCGCAAGGCAACGGTTGACGTCGTCGGGACGACATCCAAACCGTATGCGGGTGAAAAAAGGGCGCCTCGCGGTCACCCTGATGATTGGTGGGTCGTCCGGGACTCGAACCCGGGACCAATAGATTAAAAGTCTACTGCTCTACCAACTGAGCTAACGACCCTGTGTCGAACAACTGGCTTGGCAAACCCAAGCCAAGCCGTCGATTTTACGGGGTGTACCGCAACGGCACAAGCAAATGGCGCCTCACACGTAGCGGGTGGGATCCGCCATGCCTGCGTCGCGGAAACCTTGCGCACGCAACCGGCACGCGTCGCAATGACCACAGGCGCGCCCCTCGTCATCGGCCTGGTAACAGCTGACTGTGGCGGAAAAATCCACGCCAAGGCGTTGGCCCTCGCGTGCAATGTTCGCCTTGCTCAGGTTCATCAGCGGTGCGTGGACACGGATGCCCGCACCTTCGACGCCCGCCTTGGTCGCGAGATTGGCCAGTTTCTCGAACGCCTGGATGAAGGCCGGGCGGCAATCCGGATACCCCGAATAGTCGACCGCATTGACCCCGCACCAGATGTCGCTGGAACCCAGCACCTCGGCCCAGCCCAGCGCGATCGACAACATGATCGTGTTGCGCGCCGGCACGTAGGTCACCGGGATGTCGCTGCTGTCGGCTGAATCGAGCGGCACATCGATATCCGCGGTGAGCGCCGAGCCGCCGATGCTGCGCAGGTCGACCGCAACGGTCTTGTGTTCGACTGCACCCAACATGCTCGCGACACGACTGGACGCCGCCAGTTCGGAGTCATGGCGTTGACCATAGGCCACGCTCAGCGCATGCACCTGATAGCCCCGCTCTCGCGCCAGTGCGATGGTGACCGCGGAATCCATGCCGCCTGATACCAGCACGACGGCCTTGCGCAACGATTTTTCCGACATCACTTGTTCCACATCGAGGTGAGCGCTCACCGGTCGCAAACGCCCAGGTTACCTTCCCGGGGCATCGTTCCACAGCAGCTTGTGCAACTGCAGCTGGAAACGTACCGGCAGCTTGTCGGCGATGATCCACTCGGCCAGTTCGCGTGGCTGCAGTGCGCCGTATACGGGAGAAAACAGCACCGCGCAGCGATCGGCCAGCGCGTGCTCGACCAGCATCGCGCAGGCCCATTCGTAGTCGGCACGACTGGCGAGGACGATCTTGATCTGGTCGTGCGCTTGCAGGTGGTCGAGGTTCGACCACAGGTTGCGTCGACTTTCACCCGAGCCCGGCGCCTTCAGATCCATCACCTTGCGTACGCGCGGATCCACCGCCGAAACGTCGAGTGCCCCCGAGGTTTCCAGCGACACCTCGTAACCGGCCTCGCACAGCTTGCGCAGCAGGATCAGGCAGCGCTTCTGCGCCAGTGGCTCGCCACCGGTGACGCAGACATGCCTGCAGTCATGTGTGGCGACCTCGGCCAGGATATCGTCGATCGCGTGCCAGCCGCCGCCATGGAACGCGTATTCGGTATCGCACCAGACGCAGCGCAAGGGGCAGCCGGTAAGGCGTACGAACACGGTACGCCAGCCGATCGTGTCGGCCTCACCCTGGATCGAGTGAAAGATTTCGGTGATGCGCAACCGCTCGGCAACCGCCGTGACAGACGTGGTGGGCGCCACGCGCGCGTCATCGCCGCTCATCGCCGACCTCAGTTGCCGGACTGGGCTTGCAGGCGCTGCAAGCGCTCCTGCGCCAGGGTCGCCGAATCCGAACCTGGATATTTGGCAATGACCTGCTTCAACGTGGCCCTGGCGGCTGCGGTCTGCTTCAGCTCGATCTGGCAGTAGCCGACCTTGAGCAGCGCGTCGGGCAGTTTTTCGCTGTGTGGAAACTGGCTGACCAGTTGCTTGAAGGCATCCAGCGCCACCGAGTAGTTGGTGGTGACGAAATACGATTGCCCCAGCCAGTACCAGGCGTTGGGTACCAGCGGATGGTTCGGGTACTGCTGGATGAAACTGCGGAACTCGCGCGAGGCCGCCGCGTAATTGCCCGCGCGAATCGACTGAAACGCGATGTCGTAGGCCGCCTGGGCCGCTGCCGGGTCGGCAACGTCACTGCCCGAGACCGTGGCCGACGTGCCCGATGCGGGCGTCGTGGTGGTGGCTGCCGCCGCTGCCGTCGGACTGACCGGCTGTGCCTGCGGGCTGCCTGTGTCACCCGCACTGCCACCTTCGAGGCGCACGAGGCGGGCGTCGAGGTCGGCGTACTGGGCCTTGTTCTTGTCGTTGAGCACTTGCAGTTGATGCTGTAGTTCCTCGACCTGCCCCTGCAGTTGGCGCATCTGGTCGCTCAACTGCTGGATCTGGTTGACCAGGCCGGTGCCATTCTGGTCGCGGCTCTGCGCCTGCTGCTCCAGCCGGGTGACGCGGTCGGCCAGACTCAGCCGGGAATCCTGGGACCAAACCGGAAACGCGAACAGCATGGCGGACGCGATCGCGCCCGCCATGCTGAACCTGGCTGTAAAACCGTTAGCCAGTCGCTTCATCATTACTGCGCCGTGTAGATGATCTCTACGCGGCGGTTCTTGCTCCAGCAATCCTCGTTGTGCTGACGGCACACGGGCCTTTCCTTGCCGTAGCTGATCACCGTCATCTGGCCGGCCGAGGCGCCGTTGGCCTGCAGCGCGCTGGACACCGCGTTGCCGCGACGCTCACCCAGGCCCAGGTTGTACTCGCGAGTGCCGCGTTCGTCGGCGTGGCCTTCCAGGCGCACCTGGGCGGTCGGACGATCCTGCAGGTACTTGGAGTGGCACGACATGATCTGCTGGAATTCCGGCTTGATCTCGGACTTGTCAAAATCGAAATACACGACGCGCTGACGCAGGCAGGCATCGGTATCCAGATCGGCTGGCGTGTACTTGCCATCCGACACGGGGGCGGCCGGCGGCGGCGGCGCGGGCTGTTCCACTGGCGGCTGCGGCTTGACTTCCTGCTTCTTGGTGCAAGCGGCCGCGCCCAGGCAGAGCAGGGCAACCAGGGCGAAGCGAACGGTTTTGTTCATGGTGATGTTCCTTAAACGAGTTGAGGTCCGACAAACAGATGACGATGGAGGTTACAAATACTGGTTCCGCCGGTTCACCGGCTGTTATTGTGACATCTGAAAGATCGACGATGCGTGATTCTGCATGGCCGTTCCAATGGGCGAGGCTGCGACAGGCGCATCCACGCCGAAAACCGAAACACACCGACAATGGCGTTGGAGCCCACTCCGTGGGCGTCATGTCGCCGCACAGTTTGTGCACGGCAACACAAAAATTCAAGGCTCCCGATAAGGCCCCCACGCGGGTTCCTGGACGTTACCCTCGGCGAGTCTGAGGCGCTCCCGAACCATCCCGTCACTGGATACGGAATACAAGACACCACGACTACCTTCGGTGGCAGAGTAAAGCAACATACTGGCATTGGGTGCGAAGCTGACCGAGTCGTCCAGCGGGCCAGGCGAAATAAAACGCTGTTGCCCGCCCAGGCTTTGATCCTGAATGACGATACGATACACGTTCCCGCTACCCTGCACCATGGCGATCTGCTTGCCGTCATAGCTCACCGAGGCCTTGGCGTTGTAACTTCCCTCGAAGGTGATTCGCTGGGGCGTGCCGCCGGCCACCGGAACCTGGTAGATCTGGGGCCGACCGGAACGATCCGAAGTGAAATAGATGCTTTGGCCGTCGGCCGCCCACTGCGGCTCGGTATCGATCGCCAGGCTGTGGGTCAGACGGGTTTCCTGACGGGTGGCCAGGTCGATCACGTAGATCTCCGGATTACCGATGTAGGACAACGACACCGCCAGCTTCTTGCCGTCCGGCGACCATGCCGGGGCGCCGTTGATGCCTTTGCGCGCGGAGACCAACCGGCGTGCGCCGGTGAGGATGTTCTGGATGCGGATGGAGGAGTTGCCGTCTTCGAACGAAACGTAGGCGATGCTGGAACCATCCGGCGACCACGACGGCGACAGCAGCGACTCGCGCGAGCGCACTGCCACCTGCGGGTTGTAGCCGTCGGAGTCGGCCACGATCAGCGAATAGGTGGTCTTGTTGCCCAGACCCACCGCGGTGATATACGCGATGCGGGTCCAGAACGCGCCACGTACGCCGGTGATCTTCTCGTACACCTTGTCGGCCATCCGGTGCGCCACGCTGCGCAAGTCGCCGGCCGAAGTGGTGAAGGTGCCGCCAAGCAGCTCCTGCTGTTTGTTGACGTCCCACAGTTCATAAGTCACGTTGAGCGTGCCGTCGCCAGGATCGCTGATGTGTCCCACCACGATGTAGTCCTGCTTGAGCAATCGCCAGGTGGCGAACTTGATCTGCGAACCTTGCCACGGCGTTTCGACGATTTCGCTCTTGGCCAGCGAACGGAATTTGCCCGAGCGGTTGAAATCGTTGCTCATCACGGCTGCCACGTCGGTCGACAATGGCGTACCACCCTGCTGGGCGAACGGCACGACCACGATTGGCGTGGCGGTCTTGACGCCGCCGACGATGTCCACCGTCAGTGGTGACTGGGCGAGAACGGGGCCACCGAGCAAGGCCGTCGCGGCCAGCAGGAGGAAGGCAATACCGAGGCTGGACTTTCGTGTGAGCTGGGTCATTGGGGCCTGAAGGTAAAGATGAGGTTGCGGCGGAACACACTTTCAAAACCCTTGTACGGCAAGGTTCTGGTTCGCAACACCGCGTTCTCCACGGAACGCCTGCCGGCTTCGTCATAAGGACAGCTGGGGTCGACGGTGGCGCTCAGCACGTCGCCACCGGGTGATTGCACGATGTGAACATCGCACGGAACATCGGGCATGTTATCCGGACGCAGCCAGTTCGGCGTGACCGCATTCTGAATGGCCGCCGCATATTCATCGGCCAGGTTGCTGTCCGGGCTGTCGGTACCGGTCTGCACCTGGGCCGCCGCCGGCAAATCGGGTCGGGCATTGTCCTGGGCATGCTTCAGATCCTCCATCTGCTGCCTGGCCTGCTTCGCCTTGCTGTCCAGCTGTTTGGTCTGGGCCGAGGCGGCCGCCATCTTGGCGAAGATCGCGTCGATCTTCTTTCTTTCCTCTTCCTTCTTTTTGGCCGCCTGGGCGTCCAGCTCGGACTGCCGCTGGCGCTCCTTCTCTTGCTGCAGCTTTTTGGCCTGCGCGGCTTTCAGTACGGCGTCCTCGACCACGCGTTCCTGATCGACCGTATCGGGATGTTTGGGCGGCGGTGGCAGTTGGCTGACCGCCGGCTCCTCCGGCGGCGGCGGCGTAGGCGGCGTCACGCTGGGTGGCGGGGGCACCGTATTGGGCACCGGCTTGACCTTCACCTCCTTGGGCGGCGGGCTGCCGGTAGGGCCGATCAGGGTCGCCTCGATGATCGGGCCCTGCAGTTGCAGCGGCTTGGAACAGGTGATCGGGTTCATCCACGTCGGCAGATGCAGCGCGTTGAAGAAATTCTCATAGGCCGAGCACGGTAGCACCGCGAGAAACAAAAACCCCACGATGCCGAGGTGCAGTACGGCGGAAAGTACGACCGCCTTCGGCGTCGCCCTACTTTCGTCCATGGGTCGTGCTCTTGCCCTGATCGTCCGCGGGACCGGGCTGGCCCATCAGGCCGACCTTGGCCACGCCGGCAGTCTGCAGGTCGGCCAGCACCTTGAATACACCGCCGTAAGTGCCGCGTTCGTCACCACCCACCACCACGCTGACCTCGGGATTCTCGCGCACGAACGCGCCCACCTTGAGCTTGAGCGTCTCCTCGTCGACCAGTTCGCGCTTGGCCCCGCTCAGGGTCAGGTACAGCTGGCCATCCTGCAGCACGGAAACCAGCACCGGGTCTTTCTTCTGTTGCAGCGACTTGGCACTGGATTGCGGCAACTGCACGTCGACGTTGGTGTTGAACATCGGCGTGGTGACCATGAAGATGATCAAGAGCACCAGCATCACGTCGATGTACGGCACCACGTTGATCTCTGATTTGAGCTTGTAGCGCCTGTGGCGCCCGGAGGTTCGCATGGCTGCTGCTCCGCTCAGGCTGCGTCGTCGGTCTGGATCTGCCGCTGCAGCACGGAGGAGAATTCCTCCTGGAACACGTCGTAGCGCGAGGCGATGCGCTCGACCTTGGTGGCATAGCGATTGTACGCCCACTGCGCCGGGATCGCCGCGAACAGGCCCATGGCGGTGGCGATCAGCGCCTCAGAGATATGCGGCGCGACTACCGCGATGGTCACGTCCTTCATGTCGCCCAGGCCCTGGAACGCGCCCATGATGCCCCACACCGTGCCGAACAGGCCGACGTACGGACTGATCGAACCGACGTTGGCGAGAAACTCCAGGTTGCGCTCCAGCAAGCCGATTTCACGCGTGCCGGCCACCTGCATGGCGCGCTCGGAGCTCTCGATCGCCGCGCGCGCGTCATGCGTCCTGCGCTGGCGCTGACGGGCAAACTCGCGAAAGCCGGACTCGAAGATGTTCTCGATGCCAGCGCTGTCGCCCTCGCGGGCACTGACCTCGCGGAACAACTGGGCCAGATCGCCGCCGGACCAGAAGCGCTCCTCGAACGCCTCGGCATCCTCCAGCGCCGCCCGGGTCTGGGTGTATTTGCGGATGATGATCACCCATGACAGAAACGAGAACACCACCAGGATCAGCAACACCAATTGCACCGGCACGCTCGAATCCGCGACCAGCGTAAAAACGTTCAGTCCACCATTCATTGCTTGCAGGTTCTCCGCGGGTTCGGCTCGGGTTGGGTCAGGCTTACGGAATCAGGTCGGACGGTATCGGCGCCGGTCGCATGCGTGCAAGATCCACGCAGGCCACCCGCACGCTGGCGCGAATCAGGCAACTGCCGTCCACTTTGGTGACCGTCTGGGCGAACAGGATACTGGCAGCGCGCCACGCTTTGACTTCCACCGTGACCGACAGTTCATCATCCAGCAGGGCTGGCTTGAGAAAGTCGATCTGCATGTCGCGCACCATGAAGGCCAGCCCGGTGGCTTGCTTGAACGCCATCTGGTCGACCCCGAGCGCCCGCATCCACTCGCTGCGGGCGCGCTCCATGAAGCGAAGATAGCCGGCGTGATAGACCACGCCACCGGCATCGGTGTCCTCCCAGTACACCCGTACGGGCCAGCGGAAGATCGTGGCACGCGGCTCAGACATCGTCGGCATCGGTATGGAACAGGTCCGCCACCGGAGCTTGCCGCGATGGCGGCACCAGCCCCAGATAATGCCAACCCTTGTTGCTGATCATGCGGCCACGCGCGGTACGCACCAGGTAGCCCTGCTGGATCAGGTACGGCTCGACCACGTCCTCCAGCGTGCCGCGATCCTCGCTCAGGGCAGCGGCCAACGATTCCACGCCGACCGGGCCGCCCTCGAAGTTTTCCACGATCAGGCCGAGCAGGCGCCGATCCAGTTCGTCGAAGCCTTGCGGGTCGATCTTCAGCATGTCCAGCGCAGCCTGTGCCGCGGCCAGCGTGATCTCGCCGTCCGCGCGGACCTCGGCGTAGTCGCGCACCCGGCGCAGCAGGCGGTTGGCAATGCGCGGCGTGCCGCGCGAGCGGCGGGCGATTTCCTGCGCGCCCTCCGACGCGCACACGATGCCAAGGATGCGCGCCGCGCGCCGCACGATCGCGGTGAGCTCCTCGGCCGTATAGAACTCCAGCCGCTGCACGATGCCGAAGCGATCGCGCAACGGCGCGGTTAGCATGCCCGCGCGGGTGGTTGCACCGATCAGAGTGAACGGCGGCAGGTCCAGCTTGATCGAGCGCGCTGCAGGCCCCTCGCCGATCATGATGTCGATCTGGAAGTCCTCCATCGCCGGATAGAGCACCTCCTCGACCACCGGCGACAGTCGATGGATCTCATCGACGAACAACACGTCGTTTGCTTCCAGGTTGGTCAGCAAGGCGGCCAGATCACCCGCACGCTCGAGCACCGGGCCGGAAGTGGAGCGCAGGTTGACCCCCAGCTCGTTGGCAATCACATGCGACAGCGTGGTCTTGCCCAGCCCCGGCGGGCCGAAGATCAGCACGTGATCCAGTGCACCGCTGCGCTTTTTCGCCGCCTCGATGTAGATCGACAACTGCTCGCGCACCGCCGGCTGGCCCAGGTACTCGGCCAGCCGCCTCGGCCGGATGGTTGCCTCCAGCGCGTCGTCGTCGAGCTGGGCGACAGCAGTGATGATCCGATCAGTCATACCTCGATTATGGCAGGCTCGTGCGCCGTTGTCGGAGCCCGCCGCAAATGCGGGCTCAGATCTCGACTTGCGCGCCCAACTCGATCAGCCGGTTGCCGGGGATCTGGAAAAAGGCGGTGGCAGGTAAAGCGTTGCGTGCCATGAAGACGAACAATTTGTCGCGCCAGCGCACCATGCCGGGGCGGCGCTCGTTGGAGACGATGCTTTCGCGGGAGAGAAAGAAGGTGGTGTCCATCATGTCGAAGCCCAGGCCTTCACGCGCGCACAGCGACAAGGCCAGCGGGATGTTGGGATCCTCGGCAAAGCCGAAGCGCAGTTCCAGGCTGTAGAAATCGTCGCTCATCGGAGTGATTTGGATGCGTTCTTCGGCGTCGGCCACCGGCGTCTCCAGTATCGCCACCGTCAACAACACGTTGCGTTCATGCAGCACCTTGTTGTGCTTGAGGTTGTGCAACAGCGCATGCGGTACGGCGGCCTGGTTGGCGGTGAGGAATACCGCCGTACCCGGCACCCGGATCGGCGGATGCTCGATCATGTTCTCGATGAACGGCGCCAGCGCCAGACCACCCTGCTTGATCTCGCGCACGACCAGTTCGCGGCCGCGGCGCCAGGTGGTCATCACCGTGAACAGCACCAGACCGAGCACCAGCGGGAACCAGCCACCGGCGGGAATCTTCAACGTATTGGCGCCGAAGTAGCTCAGGTCGACGATCAGCAGAAGCAGCGCCACCAGGATCACCGACACCCGGCTCCATTGCCACATGCGTCGCGCCACGATCATGGTGAGCACGGTGTCGATCACCATGGTACCGGTCACCGCGATGCCGTACGCACCGGCCAGCGCGTTGGACGAGCCGAACCCGATCACCGTGGCAAGGACCGCCACCATCAGGGCGCGGTTGACCCAGGGCAGGAAGATCTGCCCGATCGCCTCGCGCGAGGTGTGCACCACCTGCATGCGCGGCAGGAAACCCAGCTGGATCGCCTGCCGGGTGACCGTGAAGGCGCCGGAGATCACCGCCTGCGAGGCGATCACGGTCGCCGCCGTGGCCAGCCCGATCATCGGATACAGACCCCACGACGGCACCGAGTAATAGAACGGATTGGCGATCGCGTCCGGATGGACCAGCAGCAGGCCGCCCTGCCCGTAGTAGTTCAGCAGCAGCGCCGGCATCACGAAACCGAACCACGCCGCGCGTATCGGATAACGCCCGAAATGGCCCATGTCGGTATACAAGGCCTCCGCGCCGGTCACGCACAGCACCACCGAGCCGAGCGCGAGAATCGAGGTCTTGCCGTGGGTCATGAAAAAATGCACGGCATGCCAGGGATTCAGTGCGCGCAGCACCTCCGGCGCCTGGATGATGTTGTGGATGCCGATCACCGCCAGTGCCAGGAACCACAGCATCATGATCGGCCCGAACAGCCAGCCGATCCTGGCCGTACCGTGGCGCTGCAGCCAGAACAGGCCGAGCAGTACCGCGACCGAGATGGGCACGACCCAGTGCGCCAGTCCGGGCGCCGCCACCTTGAGACCCTCGACCGCGGACAACACCGAGATCGATGGCGTGATCACGCCATCGCCGAAAAACAGCGCCGCGCCCAGCAATGCCATCAGCATGATCACCCGGCGTGCCCGCACCGATTTGCCCGCGGCGCGCTGGGCCAGGGTCATCAAGGCCATGATGCCGCCCTCGCCCTTGTTGTCCGCGCGCATCACCAGGCTGACGTATTTCACTGCCACCACGATAATCAACGACCAGGTGACCAGCGACAGGATGCCCAGCACCGTGCTCGGTAGCGCACGCAGTCCGTGCTCCGGCAAGAACGTTTCGTGCATCGTGTACAGCGGGCTGGTGCCAATGTCGCCGAACACCACCCCGATCGCACCGAGGATCAATGCCGACTTTGCGCCATGCCCGTTGTCGCTGGCGGTAGACGGCGCCGCCTGACCGTGCACTTGTTCGCTCATGGAAATCCTGTGGCAGCCTAATTGCCCAGCGCCGCCCGCAGCGCCTTACGAATGATGGTTTCGGCACCGTCGCCTTCGGCGGCGACTTTCTGCACCAGCCGGCTCACTTCGGCGGGCTTGTAGCCCAGTTGCTGCAGCGCCACGGTGGCCTCGCCCACGGCATCAAGCGGCGCGGCGGCACCGGGCACGGATACACCGGCCACGCTGGATATCCCGTCGAGTCGGTCGCGCAACTCCACCACGATGCGCTCGGCGGTCTTCTTGCCGATGCCGGGGATCTTGGTCAGCGCGACCACGTCGCCGGCGTGCACCAGTCGTGCAAAGTGGTCGGTGGAAACGCCCGAAAGCACCGCCAACGCGATCTTCGCACCGATCCCGCTGACCTTGAGCAGGTTGCGGAACAGTGCGCGCTCGCCCTCGCGCAGGAAGCCGTATAGGGTGACGCTGTCTTCCTTCACCGCGTGGTGAGTGAGCAACGTCACTTCCGCGCCGAGGCCGGGCAGGTCGTAGATCGTGGACATCGGCGCCTCGACCTCGTAGCCGACGCCGCCGACCTCGATCAGCAGCGACGGTGGATGCCTGGAAATCAGGATGCCGCGCAGTCGCCCGATCATCGGCGGCGCCTCCAGGCGACTCGCGGAATGCCGACGCGGGCCAGGCTGGCGCGAGTGTGGGCGTGGGTTACCGCGATCGCCAGCGCATCGGCGGCGTCGGCCTGCAGCGGCCCTTTCAGGCCCAGCAGCACGCCGACCATGTGCTGAACCTGGGCCTTGTCGCTGCGGCCATTGCCGACCACGGACTGCTTGACTTCGGTTGCCGCATATTCGTGCACCACGATCCCCCGACTGACCACCGCGCAGATCGCGGCGCCGCGTGCCTGCCCCAACTTGAGCGCCGAATCCGGATTGCGCGCCATGAACACGCGCTCGACCCCGCACTCGGCCGGCTGACGTGCGGCGATGATGTCACACAGTTCGTCAAAGATGCGTTTCAGGCGCAGCGGAAAGCTGGGCTCGCCGGCGACCACCAAAGCGTCGTGAAAGACATGGACCAGCCTGCCCTTGTCGTCCACGTCGATGATGCCGACGCCGGTACGCTGGCTGCCCGGGTCGATGCCGATGATTCGCACACCCCGGGATTCGGGATTCGGGATTCGGGAATCGGCTTCAGGCACGGTGGGACTTGATGTCTTCATGGGCGGATGGGTCACAGGGTAGGGGAAACACCAACGCCGAGGCGATGGACATGCCCATTCCCTATTCCCGATTCTCCATTCCCTGCTTCATGAGGGCAGCAAGGCGTTGTGCGACACTTCGCTCACGTCATCCAGCGAGTCGAGCTTGTCGAGCAGGTCACGCAGGGGCTCGAGCGCTTCTTCCGGAACCTCGACACGATTGTTGGGACGCATCACCACGCCGGCGTGCTCGGCATTCAGGCCGGCATCGATCAGCGCCTGCTGCACTGTTTCAAAATCCTCCGGCGCGCACAACACGATGCTTTCACCGTGTTCGTTGATGACGTCGTCGGCACCCGCTTCCAGCGCCGACTCCAGTACGAGCTCCTCGGCACCGGCCTGGTTGTCGGTGGCGAACACCAGTTCGCCGCAACGGGTGAACTGGAATGCCACCGAGCCCGACGTGCCCAGGTTACCGCCGTGCTTGGACAAGGCATAGCGCACATCCGCCACGGTGCGGGTGGGGTTGTCGGTGAAGCAGTCGATGATCAGCGCAATGCCGCCCGGGCCGTAGCCTTCGTAGCGCAGCTCCTGCATGTCCGCGCCGCCGTCGGTGCCGGAACCGCGCTTGATTGCACGTTCGATGGTATCGCGGGTCATATTGGCCGACAGCGCCTTGTCGACCGCGGCGCGCAAACGCGGGTTGCCAGCCGGATCGGCCACGCCGGTACGGGTGGCCACGGTGATTTCACGGATCAGCTTGGTGAACACCTTGGCGCGCTTGGCATCCTCGGCGTTCTTGCGACCTTCGATGGATGGACCCCTGCCCATGACGATTCCTGCAAGACGCAATTGAACAAGCAGCCAATTTTACCCGAAATCGACCGGCGTGCCGCCGGCCGCGCTGCGACAGCTCAGCGCAGGGGCGCCGGAAAATGCCCGGTGTGCAGGAATCCAGCCACCAGCCGGGCCACTTCGGGCGAGAACAGCAGACTGGTATGGCTGGACTCCACCACGCGGTGATCGGCCAGACCCGGCAGGCGGGTCTCTTCCACCGCGACCGTACCGTCGTGCTCGCCCTCGAAATGGCCCAGTACGGCACCCAGGCCCAGCGGCAGGCGACCGGCGATCACGCCGACCTCGCGCGCCCCGTCCCAGCGTTCAAAGCCCTGTTCCATCAATTGCCGATTGTGCCCCAGCAGGATCTCGCCGCCGCGCCCCCACCGCGCCATGCCACGGGCCGCCGCGCTGCCGCGCAGCGGCGAGCCGAGGCAGACGATGCGCCCCGGTGGCGATGTCTGCGCCTTGCTGCACGCGCGCAGCGCCAACAGACCGCCCAGACTGTGCCCGACCAGATGCACGGCATCGGCCTCGCCCGCCAGGCCGGCCATACGCGTGTGCAGCCGGTCGAGAATGTGCTCTTCGCTGGCCGCCACGCTCAGGTAATCGAAGCGGTGTACGCGAAACCCCGCTTCCATCAGGCGATGGTGCAGCATGGACAGCGCGAAACCGCGCATCCACAGGCCATGCAGCAGAATGACGTGCTCGGGCATGGGTTAAAAGCCGGGAATAGGGAATGGGGAACAGGGAGTGGAAAGGGCGGGATGCGGCAGGCCGGTGAGCGACCGCTCCGAACCATTCTCCATTCCCTACTCCCTCACTTCCACGTGCAATTCCTTCAGCTGCGCGGCCGCGATCGGTGATGGCGCATCGGTCATCAGGTCCTGCGCACTGGTGGTCTTGGGGAAAGCGATCACGTCACGGATGGATTCGGTGCCGGCCATCAACGCGGCAATGCGATCAATGCCGAACGCGATGCCGCCATGGGGCGGCGCGCCGAACTTCAAAGCTTTCAGCAGGAATCCGAACTTCGCCTCGGCCTCCCTGGCATCGATGCCGAGCAGCTCGAACACGGCGCGCTGCATGTCCGGGCGGTGGATACGGATCGAGCCGCCGCCGATCTCGTTGCCGTTGAGCACCATGTCGTAGCCGCGGCTCACCGCCGTGGCCGCATGCGCGCGCAGGTCGGCGATATCGTCGATCTTCGGCGCGGTGAACGGGTGATGCAGGGCGACGTAGCGGTATTCTTCGGCATCGTATTCGAACATCGGGAAATCGGTGACCCACAGCGGCGTCCAGCGATCCTCGACCAGGCCGAGATCCCTGCCCACCTTCAGGCGCACCGCGCCCATGAAGTCGCTGACCGTTTTCCATGCACCGGCGCCGAAGAACACGATGTCGCCGGCCTGCGCCGCGGTGGCCTTGAGCACGCCATCGAGCGCCGTGTCATCGAGGAACTTTGCCACCGGCGAGTGGACGCCCTCGCGCCCTTTTGCCGGATCCTCCACCTTGAGCCAGGCCAGCCCCCTGGCGCCGTGGCGCGAGGCGTGCTCGGTCAGCCCGTCGATGTCCTTGCGCGACAGCGCGCTGCCGCCCGGCACGCGCAATGCCGCGACGCGACCTTCCGGATCGTTGGCCGGGCCGGCGAACACCTGGAACTCGATGTGCTTCACCTGCACGGCCACGTCGACCAGTTCCAGCCCGATGCGCAGGTCCGGCTTGTCCGAACCGAACCGACGCATGGCCTCCCGCCAGGTCATGCGCGGGAAGCTGGCATCGAGCTCCACTCCCTGCACTTCGCGGAACACATGGCGGATCATGTCCTCCACGAAATCCTGCACATCCTTTTCCTCGACGAAGGCGAACTCCATGTCGAGCTGGGTGAATTCCGGCTGGCGATCGGCGCGCAGGTCCTCGTCGCGGAAGCAGCGGGCGACCTGGTAGTAGCGGTCGAAGCCGGCCATCATCAGGATCTGCTTGAATAACTGCGGCGACTGCGGCAGTGCGTAGAACTGGCCCGGATGCACGCGGCTGGGCACCAGATAGTCGCGCGCGCCTTCCGGGGTGGCCTTGGTCAGGATCGGCGTCTCCACGTCCTGGAAACCACGTTCGTCGAGATAGCGGCGCAGCGTCTGCACCAGGCGGATGCGCTTGCGCATCATCGCCTGCATCTCGGGGCGGCGCAGATCGAGGTAGCGGTAGGTCATCCGCATGTCCTCGTTCGGACTTTCATGCAGGGCGAACGGCAGATCCTTCGCCGCGTTGAGCACCTCCACCGTGTCGGCCAGCACCTCGACCGTGCCGGTCTTGAGCTTGTCATTCGCCGACAGCCGGCGGCGCAACGTGCCGGTGACGCGCAGGCAGTATTCGTTGCCGATCTCGCCGGCGACCGCGAACGCCGCGGCATTCTCGCGCTCGATCACCACCTGGGCCAGGCCCTCATGGTCGCGCAGGTCGACGAAGGCTACATGCGCCTGCAGGCGAATCGTGTTGACCCAGCCGCACAGGGTCACGGTCTGGTCGATCAGGGTCTCATCGATGAGGCCGCAGTAGTGCGTGCGCATGCGCTGGAAACTCCCGGCCGCGAGGCGGCGTAAGCAAGTGAAAAGACCCGGAAGTCTAGCAGCCTGCCGGACTTGTGGAATCGAAAGCGAAAATGCGACTGCGCGAGGACAGACAACGCCGATTCCTGGCCGATGGTGGTTCCATCGGCCAGGAATCGGCGGAAACATGGACCGCGCAGGCGGCGCGGCGGGATACCGTGCTCGTGCAGCTCAGTCGCCAGCGGCCACTGCCCCGGTGGATGCCTGTGCCGGCGCGGAGGTTGGGGCCGGTGGCACCGCAGGTTTGCTTTCCGGGGCCGGCTTGGCCGCGTCGCTGCCGGCGGATCCGGCGAGATTGCGCCTCTTTTCGCCGTCCTTCTTGAAGTCAGTCTCATACCAGCCGCTACCGGCCAGCCGGAACGCGGGCGCGCTGACCCGTCGGCGCAACTTGGCCGCCGCGCAGGCGGGGCAAATCGTGGGATCGGCATCGGACAGCTTCTGCAGACGATCGAAGTGATGGCCGCAAGCGCTGCACTCAAATTCATAGATGGGCATGGGTGTTCCTTTGAAAGTCTCCGGCCAACCCTTGGATGGCCAATGCGCATTATCTGGTCAGCGGCGCCGATTTCAATGTGGGCCGCCCCGCGGCGGCACGCCGCTCAGGCACAATTGCTAAAGTGACCGCTTGCCGATACGTTCGAGGTTCGCGTTCATACCCATGCTCCGCACGTTGCGCCCGATTGCTTCGCTGCTTGGTGGCACCGCCATACTGCTGCTGGGCGTGGGCTTGCTCAATACCCTGATCCCGCTGCGCGGCGACACGTACGGATATTCGAACACCCTGCTCGGCGGCCTGACTTCGGCCTACTACGTGGGTTACCTCGTGGGCACGTTTGCGATACCGCCGCTAGTGCACCGCATCGGCTACATCCGCACGTTTGCCTTCTGCACGGCCAGCGTGGCCTGCGTGGTGCTGCTGCACGCACTCAGCCACGCTCCACTGCTGTGGCTGGTGCTGCGCCTGCTGGCGGGCATCGTACTGGTCGGCCTGTACATGCTGATCGAAAGCTGGCTCAACGCCAGCGCGCAACCGGGGCGGCGCGGCAGCGTATTTGCCGCCTACATGGTGGTGAACCTGGGCGCGCTGGCACTGGCGCAGCAGTTGCTGCGCATCGATGGTCAGCCCTTCGTGCTGTTTACCGTGGTTGCATTGCTGATCTGTGCCGCCACACTGCCGGTGGTTGCGACACGGCTGGCCCAGCCGGTGCTGCAACCCACACCGGGCCTGCGCCTGAACCGGCTGTTCGCCGTAGCGCCCAGCGCCGGCGTCGGCGCGCTGTTGTCGGGCCTGGGGATGGGCGCGTTTTGGGGCTTGCTGCCGGTCTACGCCAAAGGCACGGGCTTCGACGCGTCCGAGGTGGGCAACTACATGAGCGTTGCCATCGTGGGCGGCGCCTTGCTGCAGTGGCCGTTGGGGCGGCTGTCCGACCGCCACGACCGGCGCATCGCGCTGGCCCTGGTATGCGCCGCCGCTTGCACGCTGGCGGCCCTAGCGCCTTTCCTGGCAAGTCTGCGCGGGGCATCGCTGGCCATGATCTTCCTGTACGGTGGCATGGCGTTCGCCGTCTATCCGATCGTGGTCGCACATCTGGTCGACCACCTGGCACCCGAGGACCTGATGTCGGCCAGCAGCAGCGTGCTGTTGATCTATGGCATCGGCTCGGCGCTAGGCCCGTTGATCGCCGGCGCGCTGATGTCGGCGACAGGCCCGTGGTCGCTGTTCGGCTGGTTTGCGCTGGTGCATGGCATCACCGCGGTGTATGCGGGATACCGGTACCGGACCTTCCGTCGTACCCGCGCCGACGAGGCGCATTTCCGACCGATGCTGCGCACCACGCCGTCGGCACTGGAACTGATGCCGGAAACCGACGGACCCGGGACACCCGAGGCGCCACCGAACTGACCGACGGCGCACCAGGCGCCAGCAGCCTGCCGGGCTTTGGTTGGCCGGCCTGCGAATCCGCCGGTGTGGCCCTTCCATCGCCGGTTCGCCGGCCGATGGAACCACCATGGGCCGGCGAACCGTCGTTGTCTGTCCCCGCACAGCCAAATGCCCGCCTCGGCCACCAACGCCCGACAGGCTGCTAGTCGAAGACCAGCCGGCCGCCCTCGACCTGGACGTGGATGGTGTCGCCTGGCTGGAAACGACTTTCCAGGATCTGCTTCGCCAGCGGATTTTCCAGCTGCTGCTGGATCGCACGCTTGAGCGGCCGCGCACCGTACACCGGATCAAAGCCGACGTTGCCCAGCAAGGTCAATGCATCGTCGCTGACCTCCAGCTTCAGCTGGCGCTCGGCCAGGCGTTGTTCCAGATAGGCCAGCTGGATCTTCGCGATGGCACGGATCTGGTCCTTGTCCAACGGCCGGAACACCACGATCTCGTCGAGCCGGTTGATGAACTCGGGCCGGAAATGCGCCTGCACCACGCCCATCACCGAGGCCTTCATCTGGGTGTACTGCTCCTCGGCATCACCGTTGGATTCGGCCGCATCCCGGATCATCTGCGAGCCCAGGTTGGAGGTCATCACGATCACCGTGTTGCGGAAATCCACGGTACGGCCCTGGCCGTCGGTGAGGCGACCGTCGTCGAGCACCTGCAGCAGGATGTTGAACACGTCCGGGTGCGCCTTCTCCACCTCATCGAGCAGGATCACGCTGTAGGGGCGGCGGCGCACCGCTTCGGTCAGGTAGCCGCCTTCCTCGTAGCCGACGTAACCGGGAGGCGCGCCGACCAGGCGGCTGACCGCGTGTTTTTCCATGAACTCGCTCATGTCGATGCGCACCATCGCGTCGGTGGTATCGAACAGGAACTCGGCCAACGCCTTGCACAGCTCGGTCTTGCCCACGCCGGTGGGGCCCAGGAACAGGAACGATCCGCTGGGGCGGTTCGGGTCGGACAGCCCCGCCCGTGCGCGCCGGATGGCGTCGGCCACGGCGTGCACCGCTTCGTCCTGGCCGACCACCCGCTTGTGCAGGTCGGCTTCCATGTGCAGCAGTTTCTCGCGCTCGCCCTCGAGCATCTTGCTGACCGGGATGCCGGTCCAGCGCGCCACCACCTCGGCGATCTCGTCGGCGGTGACGCGGGTCTGCACCAGCTTGAAATCCTGCGTCTCGGCGGCGTGCGCCGCGGCCAGCTGCTTCTCCAGCTCGGGCAAGGTGCCGTACTGGATCTCGCTCATCTTGGCGTAGTCCTGCCGACGCTGCGCCGCCTCCAGCTCCAGCCGCGCCTGCTCGATCTGCTCCTTCACCTTGGTGGTGCCCTGCATGGCCGCCTTCTCGGACTTCCACACCTCGTTCAGGTCGGAGAACTCGCGCTCGAGCTTGACGATATCGGCTTCCAGATCAGCCAGGCGCTGTTTCGATTCGCTGTCGGTTTCCTTCTTCAGCATCTCGCGCTGGATCTTCAGCTGGATCAGCCGACGCTCCAGCCGGTCCAGTTCCTCCGGCTTGGAGTCGATCTCCATGCGAATGCGCGAGGCGGCCTCGTCCATCAGGTCGATCGCCTTGTCCGGCAGTTGGCGGTCGGCGATGTAGCGATGGGACAAGGTGGCCGCGGCGACGATCGCCGGATCGGTGATCTCCACGCCGTGATGCACGGCATAGCGCTCCTTCAGGCCACGCAGGATCGCGATGGTGTCCTCCACCGACGGCTCGCCCACGAACACCTTCTGGAAGCGGCGTTCCAGTGCGGCATCCTTTTCGATGTACTTGCGGTATTCGTCCAGGGTGGTCGCGCCGATAGCGTGCAGCTCGCCGCGCGCCAGCGCGGGCTTCAGCATGTTGCCGGCGTCCATCGAACCCTCGGCCTTGCCTGCGCCCACCACGGTGTGCAGCTCGTCGATGAACAGGATCACCCGACCTTCCTGCTTGGCGAGGTCGTTGAGCACGGCCTTCAGTCGCTCCTCGAACTCGCCGCGGAATTTCGCGCCGGCGATCAGCGCGCCCATGTCCAGTGCCAGCACGCGCCGTCCACGCAGGCCTTCAGGCACTTCGTCCTTGATGATGCGCTGGGCCAGGCCCTCGACGATCGCGGTCTTGCCCACGCCGGGCTCGCCGATCAGCACCGGGTTGTTCTTGGTTCGCCGCTGCAGCACCTGGACGGTGCGGCGGATCTCCTCGTCGCGGCCGATCACCGGATCGAGCTTGCCCCTTTCGGCACGCTCGGTGAGATCGATGCAGTACTTCTCCAACGCCTGGCGCTGCTCTTCGGCATCCTCGCTCTGCACGCTCTCGCCGCCACGCAGCTTGTCGATGGCCGCTTCCAGATTGGCCTTGTCCGCCCCGGCCGCCTTCAACGCCTGGCCCAGCTCGCCCTTGTCATCCAACGCCGCCAGCACGAACAGTTCGCTGGCGATGTACTGGTCGCCGCGCTGCTGGGCCAGCTTGTCGGTGAGATTGAGCATGCGGGTCAGGTCGTTGCCGATACTGATGCTGCCTTCCTGACCGCTCACCTTCGGCAAGCGCTCCAGGATGCCATTCACGCGCTGCTGCAACGTCGGCACGTTGACCTGGGCCTGGGTAAGCAGCGGGGCGGTCGACCCGCCCTGCTGCGCCAGCAGGGCCGCCATCACGTGCGCAGGCTCCATGATGTTGTTGTCGCGACCGACCGCCAGCGATTGCGCATCGGCCAGCGCCTGCTGGAAGCGCGAGGTAAGTTTGTCCATCCGCATCGAGATATCCCCGGCAAGAGAGGAAAGGGTCCGGCGGACAGCGCCGCCACTGTCCGCTTACATGCGGACCCTGGCCGGCGATTCAAGCACACGAACCGGGCCGGACACGCCGGCTCAGCTATCGGCGAGCCAGATCAAGCTGGCGAAGCGGCCGCTACGGGCGCCGTCGCGGCGATAGGAATAGAAGCGCGGGTCGAGTCGGGTGTCGAACCCGCCACCATGAATCCGGTGCAGTCCAGCCCTGCCCAGCCGCCGTCGTGCCAAGCCGGCCAGGTCACAGGTCCAATGTCCGGGCCGGGTGGACGCGAAGCATGCCGCGTCATCCGGCACGCTGTCGACGAACGCGCTGCGCACCTCCTCGCCCACTTCATACGAGCCGGCACCGATGCACGGCCCCAACCACGCGCGCAGGCGACCCGGCGGGGTCTCCAACTGGGCCAGCGTCGCCTCCAGCACGCCGGCAGCCAGCCCACGCCAGCCGGCATGGGCCACGCCAATTTCCCGGCCGTCATCAGCGCTAAACAGCACCGGCAGACAATCCGCGGTGAGAATCGCCAGCACGGTGCCGGGGATATGCGAGACAGCGGCGTCGGCCTCCGGCTCGACGGCGCCGGCCAGCGGGCCGAGCTGGGCAACCTTGACCCCGTGCACCTGACGCAACCAGCGTGGCGCATTCGGCAAGCCAAGCACCTGCTGCAGGATGCCACGATTGGTCTGCACGGCATCGCGCGCATCGCCGCAGTGCAAGCCGAGATTGAAGCGCTCGAACGGCGGCGGCGAGATACCCGGGCCATGCCGGGTGGTGACCGCGGCATGCACCCGCGACAGGGCCGGCCAATCGGGGAAGATCCAGCTATCGGTCATGGGTACGGGATTGGGGATTGGGAGCATCGCACGCCCCTCTCTGCGCCGGGCCTGGTTGTGCGATCAGAAACCGTCCGGCCCATGTTCGGCCAGGTCGGTGCGTAGTGCGTCGATCAGGCCTTGCTGGTCAGCCGGGCGATCGACGGTGAAGGACATCGCCTCGCCGGTGGCCGGATGGGTGAACGACAGCTTCTCGGCGTGCAGCGCCTGGCGGCGGAAGTTGCGCAACGCGGCAACCAGTTCCCCAGTGGCGCCCTTGGGCAGTTTCAGGCCGCCGCTGTACAGCGGGTCGCCGACCAGCGGGTGGCCGATGTGTGCCATGTGCACGCGAATCTGGTGGGTGCGGCCGGTTTCCAGCTGACATTGCAGCAGGGTGTGGGCCCGGAAGCGCTCGCGCAGGCGGTAGTGGGTCACCGCCCGTTTGCCATCTTCCTCGTCGCGCACGGCTTGGCGCAGGCGGTCGCCCAGGCTGCGGCCGATCGGCTCGTCCACGGTGCCGCCGGCCACCATGGTGCCCAGCACCACCGCTTCGTACTGACGCCCCACCTCGTGCCGCGACAACAGGTCGACCAGCGCGGTGTACGTCGGCAGCGTCCGCGCGACCACCATCAGGCCGGAGGTGTCCTTGTCCAGCCGGTGCACGATGCCGGCGCGGGGCAGCTCGGCCAGCCGCGGGTCGTGATGCAGCAAGCCGTTGAGCAGGGTGCCGGCCGGATTGCCGGCGCCGGGATGCACCACCAGTCCAGCCGGCTTGTTCAACACCAGCAGGTGGTCGTCCTGGTGCACGATATCCAGCCAGATCGCCTCCGGCTCGCTGTACACCTGGGCTTCGAGCTCGACCTCCAGCGCCACCTGCTCACCGCCACGCAGCAGTTGACGCGGGGGCACGGTGGCCCCGTCTAGGGTCACCGCGCCGGCCTTGATCCAGCCGCTGAGGCGCGAACGCGAATAATCGGGGAACATCTCGGCCAAGGCCTGGTCGAAGCGACGTCCCGCCGCACTCAGCGGGACTTCCGCCTGCTGGCGTATCGTGGTCATGCCGGCCTCCGCGGACGGCGGCCGGTTTCCGCTATCATGCCTGTTCGTTTCAACATCAGAATTCAATCCTATGCGCCCATCAAGTGGCTCGTCCACGTCGTCCTCGTTCCCCCTGCGTGCCGCCAAGCTGATCACCGTGGTCGTATTGGTCGCAGCGATCAGCGCATGTTCGATGTTTGGCCGCAAGGGACAGAGCCTGGACACCATGCCGGTGGAAGCGCTGTACAACAAGGCGCACTCCTTCCTGGAATCCGGCAACTACTCGGGGGCCGGCCGCGCATTCCAGCGCCTGATCGCGCGCTTCCCGTCCGGTCCGTACAACGAACAGGCACAGCTCGAACTGGCCTATACACAATACAAGGGCAATCAGCCGGATGAGGCCTTGTCGACTGTCAACCGCTTCATCAAGACCTACCCGGCCAACAAGCACGTCGATTATGCCTATTACCTGCGCGGTCTGATCAACTTTGATCGAACCAGCGGCTTCTTCGAGCGTTTCACCAAACGTTCCGACGGCCGGACCCGGCGCGATCAAGGCTACAACCTGCAGTCGTTCGACGACTTCTCGGAGCTGTCGCGACGCTTTCCCGACAGCGCATACACCGCCGACGCACGTCAGCGGATGATCTACCTGCGCAATCTGCTGGCGCAGTACGAGATCAACGTGGCCAAGTTCTACCTGCGGCGCAGGGCCTACATCGCCTCGGCCGATCGTTCGCAGTACGTGATCGAGCACTACCAGCAGGCCCCGCAGACCGGCGACGCGCTGGCGATCCTTGCCCGCAGCTACCTGGCGCTGGATCGCAAGGAACTGGCCGAGCAGACACACGAGGTGCTGGCGCTGAACTACCCGCACCACCCGTACCTGACCGACCCGAAGTGGCCGCATGCGCCGTCACTGCTGCGCAAGATGATTCCGTTCTCGGGACATCATTGAGTGTGGGATCCGGGATTCGGGATCCGGGATTCGCAAGCAAGAGCGGCGCGCGGGACGGCTCAATGCCAGCCGGAAGTGATGGGATAGCGTCGTTCGCGGCCGAACGCGCGGGTGGTCACGCGTGGCCCGGGAGCCGACTGACGGCGCTTGAACTCGTTCACCAGCACCAATCGCACCACCCGGCGTACTGTGTCGGCGTCGAAACCCTGCGCCACGATCTCGGCTTGTGACTGCTCGCGCTCGATGAAGCGTTCGAGGATGCCGTCGAGTTCGTCGTACGGCGGCAGCGAATCCTGATCGGTCTGGTCGGCACGCAACTCCGCCGAGGGCGGACGGTCGATGACTTCTTTCGGGATGGGGGGAAAACCCCCATCCGGCGAAAGCACGCTTTTGCAAATCCCCAATCCCGAATCCCCGATCCCGGCCCCGTTGCGCCAGCGCGAGAGCCGGTACACCAGCGTCTTGTAGACGTCCTTCAACGGCGCATAGGCGCCGCACATGTCGCCGTACAGGGTGGAATAGCCCACCGCCATCTCGCTCTTGTTGCCGGTCGCCAGCAGCAGGCGACCGTGCTTGTTGGACAGCGCCATCAGCATGACGCCACGGATCCGCGACTGCAGGTTTTCCTCGGTGGTATCGGCCGGCTTGCCGGCAAACAGGGGCGTCAGCACGTCGATGAACGACTGGAAGGTCGCCTCGATGTCGACCACGTGGTACTCCACGCCCAGTTGCTCGGCCTGCATGCGCGCACCGTCCAGTGACAACGGCGAGGTGTAGCGCGTGGGCATCATCACGGCGGTGACCCGGTCACGGCCCAGCGCATCCACCGCCAACGCCAGCGTCAGCGCCGAATCGATGCCGCCGGACAAGCCCAGCAGCACCCCGTCGAAGCGGTTCTTGTCGATGTAATCACGGGTGCCGCGGACCAGCGCCGCGTACAGTGTTGCCTCCCGTGAATCGTCGGTACTTGTGGGCCAGCCATCGGCCGCCAAGCTTCGCGTGGCCGGGTCGAACTCCGCCCACAGCAAGGCGTCGACAAAGGCAGGTGCACGCGCTGCGATCGTACCGTCGCCATTGACCAGCATCGAGGCGCCGTCATAGACCACCTCGTCCTGCCCCCCGACCAGGTTGAGGTAGGCAATCGCACAACCGGATTCCCGCGCCCGCGCGCGCAGTACCGCTTCGCGCCGGTCCTGTTTGTGCCCATCCCAGGGTGAGGCATTGATCACCACGATCAACTCCGCGCCGGCGGCCGCCGCCTGTGCCACCGGCTCGGGTTGCCAGGCATCCTCGCAGATCAGCAGGCCGACGTTCACGCCATCGATCACGCAGGTCACCGACGCGTGACCGGGGCGAAAGTAGCGCTTGTCGTCGAACACGCCGTAATTCGGCAACGCCTGCTTGTGCGCGACGCATTCGACCCTGCCCTCGCGCAGCAGGCTGGCGGCATTGAATACTTCGCCTTCGCTGTGCGGGTGGCCTACCACCGCCGCGACGCCGTGGCTCGCCGCAGCCAGCATCGCAAGCTTATCGTCGCAGGCGGCCAGGAACGCCGGTCGCAGCAGCAAGTCCTCCGGCGGATAGCCACTGAGGGCCATTTCGGGAAACACCACCAGGCCGGCACCGCCGGCACCTGCCTGCGCGATCAGGTCGCCGATCTTGACGGCGTTGGCAGCCACCGCGCCCACCGGAAAATCGTGTTGGGCCAGTGCCAGGCGCAGCCTTGCCATGTAGCGTGCTCCAGAAATGACGAAGGCCGCGACGAACATCGCGGCCCTCGCATTTTAGAGCACCATGGTGCCCGCGTACGCTGCCGCAGTCACTTCATCAGTTTGGCCAGCGCCTTGCCCAGGTCGGCCGGCGACTTCACCGTGGTGACGCCGGCTTTCTCCAGTGCCGCGAACTTGGCCGCAGCGGTGCCCTTACCGCCGGAGATGATCGCGCCGGCGTGGCCCATGCGCTTGCCCGGAGGCGCGGAGGCGCCGGCGATGAAGGACACCACCGGCTTGGTCACGTACTCGCCGATGAACTCGGCCGCGTCTTCCTCGGCACTGCCGCCGATCTCGCCGACCATGATGATGCCCTCGGTCTGCGCATCGTCCTGGAACAGCTTCAGGCAGTCGATGAAGCTCAGGCCGTTGATCGGATCGCCACCGATGCCGATCACGGTGCTCTGGCCGAGGCCTTCGTTGGTGGTCTGGAACACCGCTTCATAGGTCAGCGTGCCGGAGCGCGAGACCACCCCGACCCTGCCCTTCTGGTGGATGTGACCGGGCATGATGCCGATCTTGCACTCGCCGGGGGTGATGATGCCGGGGCAGTTCGGCCCGATCAGCACTACTTCCGGATGCTGCGCCAGCACGTTCTTCACGCGCAGCATGTCCAGCACCGGGATGCCCTCGGTGATCGCCACGATCACCCGGATGCCGGCATCGATCGCCTCGAGGATGGAATCGGCGGCGAACGGCGGCGGCACGAAGATCACCGATGCATCGGCGCCGGTTTCGGCGACCGCTTCGGTGACCGCGTTGAAGACCGGCAGGCCGATGTGCTCGGTGCCGCCCTTGCCCGGGGTCACGCCACCGACGATCCGGGTGCCGTAGTCGAGGCACTGTTGTGCGTGGAAGGTGCCCTGCTGGCCGGTGAAGCCCTGCACGATCACCTTGGTATCTTTGTTTACGAGAACGCTCATGTTTCGATTGCTCCTCAGGCCTTGGCCGCAGCCACGGCTTTTTGCGCCGCGTCGTTGAGATCATCCGCCGGCGTGATCGCCAGGCCGGAGTTGGCCAGCAGTTCGCGGCCCTGATCGACATTGGTGCCCTGCAGGCGCACCACCACGGGAATCGTCAGGCCCACCTCCTTGACCGCGGCGATGATGCCCTCGGCGATCAGGTCGCAGCGCACGATGCCGCCGAAGATGTTGACCAGGATGCAGTTGACCTTGTCCGAGGACAGGATCAGCTTGAACGCCTCGGTGACGCGCTCCTTGGTGGCACCGCCGCCGACGTCGAGGAAGTTGGCCGGCTCGCCGCCGGCCAACTTGATCACGTCCATGGTGGCCATCGCCAGGCCGGCGCCGTTGACCATGCAGCCGATCGTGCCGTCCATGGTCACGTAGTTGAGGTTGTATTTCACCGCCGCAGCCTCGGCCGCGTCTTCCTGGGTCAGGTCGCGCATCGCGGCCAGATCGGGGTGGCGGTATTCGGCGTTGTCGTCGGAGTTGATCTTGCCGTCCAGCGCGGCCAGGTTGCCGTCCTCCAGCACCGCCAGCGGGTTCAGCTCGACCAGCGACAGGTCCTTCTCGTTGAACAGCTTGTACAGGCCCAGCATGATCTTGGTCAGCTGGTTGACCTGCCTGGCGGTCAGGTCCATCGCGAAACCGAGCTGACGGCACTGGTACGGCTGCAGCTCTTCGACGAAGTCCACCACGATGGTGTGGATATCTTCAGGGGTGTCCCTGGCGACCTGCTCGATGTCCACGCCGCCATGCTTGGAGGCGATGAACGAGACGGCCTTGCTGTCACGATCGACCAGGACCGACAGATACAGCTCACGGGCGATGTCGGTGGCGTCGGTGACCAGCACCAGGTTGACCGGCAGCGCACGGCCAGCGGACTGGTAGGTCTCCATGTTGGTGCCAAGCATGGCCTTGGCGGCGGCATGCACCTCGTCGAAGCTGCGGCAGAACTTGACTCCACCGGACTTGCCGCGGCCGCCGGCGTGGATCTGCGCCTTGACCATCCATTGCGTGCCGCCGAGCGCCTTGGCGGCATCGACCGCGGCGTCGGGGGAGTTGGCGACCTTGCCCGGCGGCACGGCGATGCCGTACTGCGCGAACAGTTCTTTGGCCTGGTATTCGTGGAAATTCATTCGATACCTCGAGCGAACGGAGAAACGTGACGGCCGCACGCGCAAAACCGCAGCGTGGCCAAGGGGGGCGAACGGCAGAATGACGCGCCGTGGGAACGCGGCGGCGCGACCATGCATGGGCAGAACCGCAACATACGACCGCCTATTTTCGCGGAAGCGGGCGGCAATGGAAAGGGCGCGTCGTTCGATCAACCGCCGGAACGCGCCTTCATGCGCCCGGCCGCGCGATTTCCGCCCTCGCGCAAGGGTAGCTGGCCCGTCATATACTCGACCGCAACCGCCCCGGAACAGCCGCCACGTGTCCAGCCCAGCAACGTTCAACGATCCGCGCGCAGGGACGACGACGATCCGCCATGAGCTGTCGTTCCTCAATGCCTTCAGGCTGGTGCAGTCGCTGGTGTACATCGGACTGGCTTTCAGCCCGGTGGGGTTGGGTTGGCCGCAACTGCCCTCGCCCGGCTTTGCACGCACGCTGGCCACGATCTACCTGATCTTCGCCCTGGTGGTACTGCTGCTGAACCGGCGCAGCATGGCCTACGCGAAAACCGTGGTGGGAGCGACCCTGGTGGTCGACATTGTCGTCGCCATGCTGGCGATCATGGCGATGCACGATACCCGTATCGGCATTGCCATGATGCTGGCGGTGAACCTCTGCGCGGGTGCATTGATCCTGCCACTGCGCTTGTCGGGGTTCTTCGCGGCGCTGGCCACCCTGGGCATGCTGGGCACCTCCTTGTTCGGCGGGTCCCTGTCCGGCAGCGTCGGCGACCGCGACCTGCTGGAGGCCGCCCTGTTCGGCCTGGCCTATTTCGCCACCACTGCCTTGTGCAGCGTGCTGGGGCGGCAACTACGGGCCACCGAGGCGCTGGCCGAACAACGCAGCACCGACCTGGCCAATTTGTCGCAAATCAACGAGTTGATCATCCGCCGCATGAAAACGGGCGTGCTGCTAGTGGACGACGCCAACCGCATCCACCAGATCAACGAGTCGGCCTGGATGCTGCTGGGCAACCCCGGCGCCGACCAGCGCGACCTGGGCCGGCTGGCACCGGAGCTGTCACGCCGCCTGTACCATTGGATGAACTCCGGCAAGCTGGACGAAACCGCCACCCAGCTCGCCGACGGCGTGCCGGAGGTGGTGCCGCGCTTCACCCGGCTGGCACCCAACGACGACTCGCACGTATTGATCTTCCTGGATGACACCTCCTTGCTGTCGCGACGTGCCGAGGAACTCACCCTGAGCTCGCTGGGCCGGCTGTCGGCCTCGATCGCCCACGAGATCCGCAACCCGCTGGCGGCGATCCGCTATTCCGCCCAGTTGCTGGCCGAATCCAGGACCATGGACAGCACTGACCAGCGCATGGTCGAGATCATCAACAATCACTGCATCCGGCTCAACGAGATCATCGAGAACATCCTGCAGTTGTCGCGGCGCGAGCGCTCGCGTCCGGAAACGCTGGACCTGGGCGACTGGGCACAGGATTTCGTGGAGGAATACGCCCAGGGCAACGATCTCGGCGCGGACTCGCTGCGCGCCATCGCCAACAGCGGCATTGCGGTGACCGCGCTGGCCGACCCACAGCAGTTGCAGCAGGTGATCTGGAACCTGGTGCAGAACGCCTTGCGCTACGGCCGCCTGCCCGGGGAGCCGGCCCGGGTGATGGTGGTGGCGCGCCTGGGCGAGCACGGCGTGCCGATCCTCGAGGTGATCGACCGCGGCCCGGGTATCGCGCCCAAGGTGGCGGCGCAGATTTTCGAGCCGTTCTACACCACCCACGAGTACGGCACCGGACTGGGCCTGTACCTGGCACGCCAGATGAGCGAGGCCAACCAGGCCGCACTGGAATACGTGCGTGTGGCCGGGGGCGGCAGCTGCTTCCGGCTGACCCTGACGCCGGCGCAGATGAGCCGCACCAGCAGCGAAGGGGAAGCCGACAACTGAGCGTCTTGCAGGTACGGGTTCGCCTTCTGCCGCAACGGCGAAGAGGCGCGCCGCCGGGTCTCGCCGCGCAGCACCCGCGCCGGCAGTTTCAGGCCACCACGAGGGCATGCCCATCGGCTTGCCGGAGCCCTGCCGCCGGCAGACTTGCGGCCGCGGATCGCACTAACCATCGATGATGAAGGCAACATCCGGAAGCGGCCGGCCCGCACCCGCGGGCAACTGCAGGCCGCCTGGCGGCGGCTCAGGTCGAGCGCACGATCAGGTTGACCGGCAGGCACTCCGAATGGGCCGGTTCGCCTTCGATCAGCGCCAGCACCTTGCGCGCCAGCAGCATGCCCCCTTCCTGCCAGTCCTGCCGCACCGAGCTCAGCGGCAGCAGGAAGCTGGCACCCAGCGGCATGTCGTCGTAGCCGACCACCGACACGTCGGCCGGCACCTTGCGCCCCAGATCCAGTGTGGCGCGGATCGCGCCCATCGCCAGCAGGTCGTTGCAGGCGAAAATCGCATCGAAGCCGATCTTGCGCTGGTGCAGCGAACGCACCGCATTCATGCCCGAATCCACGGTGAACTCGTCGCGCCGCATCAACAACGGCTTGATCCCGCGCAGCGCCAACGCGTCGATGAAACCGTTCAGGCGCTCGAAGATTTCCTGGTGGCTGGGATTGCCGATGAACACCGGCCGGCGCCGCCCCAGCGCGATGAAGTGCTGCGCCACCACGGCGCCACCGAGGCGGTTGTCGCTGCCCACCACCACATGCTTGTCGCTGGCCGATTGCGCACCCCACACCACCATCGGCAAGCTCAGCTTGTCGAACCGGCGCACTGCATCTTGGTGCACACCCTGGCCCAGCAGGATCAGCCCATCCGCGGCGCGCACCGCCGCCGAGCTGGCACCCTGGCGTGTAGTCAACAGCACGCTGTAGCCGGCCGCAGTCAGCTCCTGCGAGATACCGCCCAGCAGCACCAGCGGATACGGATCAAACATGGTGCGATCGGTGGACGGCTCCATCTCCACGATCACCGCCACCGTATGGCTGCGGCGCAGGCGCAGGTTTCGCGCGCTGATGTTGAGCTTGTAGCCGTGCTCGCGTGCCAGCGTCTGAATCCGCTGGCGAGTTTGCGGATTGACCAGCGGGCTGTCACCCAACGCCCGAGACACCGTGATCTTGGAGACCCCGGCCAGTTCCGCCAGGTCGGCCATGGTCGGTCCGCCCGACGCGTGCAAGTGCTTGCCCTTTTTGCTCAATGATCCGATTCCCGGTTGGTGTGGGCGATCCGGTACCACGACGCGGCCGCACGGTGACGCCGGACCGGACCGAAGCGCGCAGTGTGTCGACATTGACTCTGCCGATGCAACCTCGCCGCCATCGCGAAGCGGTCGGAAAGCGGTTGCCGGCAGCCTTCCTTCCACCCGTGCCGCAACCGCTCCGGCAAGCGTCAGGCAGGAAATGATATCGGTATCTTGATATCGGTATCATTTCCTGCCAAGCTCCCCTGCAGCCGGGTGCGGTATGGCCCATGCCACGCGATCTAGGGGAAATCAACGGTGGACCACCAGACAGCAGTGCCTGCAAGCCACGACGCCCGGATGCCCGCAGGGCACACCGTCGACGACCCTTGGCTGCTGGTGCGCAGCGGGATCGACCCGGTCGGCTTCGCCCAGGACGAGAGCCTGTTCGCCCTCGCCAACGGCACGCTTGGTGTCCGCGGCAACCTGGAGGAAGCCGACAGTGCCACGCAGGCCACGTTGCTGGCCGGGGCATGGGAGCGCACCCCGATCGAGTACCACGAGCGCTTCCCCGGTTTTGCCAGCCATACCGACACACGTATCCCGGTTGCCGACGCCACGCATATCCGGCTGCGCCTCGGCGACATGCCGGTGCGGCTCGATGAGGGCCAATGGCTGCAGTTCGAGCGGGTGCTCGACCTGCGCAACGGCTGCTATCGACGCCGCCTGCGCTGGCGCTCGCCGCAGGGGGCCACGCTGGAATTCGAGGCCGAACGCATCGTCAGCCTGGCCGAGGCCGGGCTCATGGCGATCCATTACCGCGTCCGGTCGATCGACTACCACGGCCCGATCACCTTGGACTCGTCGATCGACTGCACCCGCGAGGCTGTCGACCAAGGCGAGGATCCGCGCATCGGCAGCCGTCTTGCCGGCGGCCTCACCACCTGGGCAGCCCACGCCGACGGGACGTCGGCCTGGGTCGGCCAGCAGACCACCCACAGCGGCATACGGCTGGTCTGTGTCCAGCGCCACCAGGCCTCCGCAGAACTTGCCTTTCGCGACGCCGACCGGACCCCGGATGGCGTGACACAGGCCTATGCGGGGACGCTTGCCCCCGGCCAGACGGTCAGTGTGGACAAGTACATCGCCTACGCATTCACCGCGCCCTTCGGCCGGGAAACCGCGGACGCCTTGCTGACGCAAGCGAACGCCACGCTGGCCGGGGCGGTCGCACTCGGCTACCCGGCCCTGCGCCAACGCCAGGCACAGGCACTGGACAACTTCTGGGCGCAGGCCGATCTGGCCGTCGTCGGCGACCCGGCGACCGAGCAGACGCTGCGGCTCAACCTGTTCCACCTGTTCCAGTCATGCAGCCGCGACGGACAAGCCGGTACCGCTGCCAAGGGCCTCACCGGCGAGGGCTACGAAGGCCACTGTTTCTGGGACGCCGAAGTCTTCATGCTGCCGGCATTGGCGACGCTCGCCCCGGAGTTGGCGCGCGCCATGCTCCATTGGCGCTACCGCACGCTGGACCAGGCACGCCGGCATGCGCGCGAACTCGACCACCCTCGCGGCGCCCTGTACGCCTGGCGCACGATCAACGGTGACGAGTGCTCGGCATACTTTCCCAGCGGCTCGGCGCAATACCACATCAACGCCGCCGTGGCGTGGGCGGTCCGCTTCTACGTCGATGCCAGCGGCGACCAGGCATTCGTGCGCGAATGCGGCGCCGAGATGATCTTCGAAACCGCACGAATCTGGCTCCAGGTCGGCCACTTCAATCCACGTCGCGGCGGCGCCTTCTGCATCCACGAGGTCACCGGCCCGGACGAATATTCCGCCCTGGTCGACAACAACCACTACACCAACCGCATGGCGCAGCGGCACCTGCGCGATGCAGCTGCCACCGCCGAATGGATGGCATTGACCTACCCGGCCGACTACGCCGCGCTGGCCGCCCGCATCGGCCTGCACGAGGAGGAACCGGCGCAGTGGCAAGCCGCGGCACAGGCCATGTACCTGCCGGTGGACGCCGCGCTGGACATCTTCCCGCAGGATGACGGCTTTCTCGACAAGCCGCGGCTACCAGCCGATCTCGCCACCACGCCGGACAAGCGCCCATTGCTGCTGCGCATGCACCCGCTGAGCATCTACCGCCACCAGGTCTGCAAGCAGGCCGATGTGCTGCTGGCGCTGATGCTGGCCGGCGAGCAGGTCGAGGTGGCCGCCAAACGGCGCAACTTCGATTACTACGAGAGCGAAACCGTCCACGATTCCACCCTGTCCGCCTCGACCTTCGCGGTGATCGCAGCCGAAGTGGGCTATGCCGACAAGGCACAGCGCTATTTTCTCGACACCTTGCGAGTCGACCTGGACGACCTGCACGGCAACGCCGCGCACGGCCTGCACATGGCGGCGATGGCCGGCAGCTGGCTGGCGCTGACCTGGGGTTACGGCGGCCTGCGCATCCACGACGGCCTGCCCGCGCTGGCACCACGACTACCGCCGGCGTGGCAAGGCTACCGCTTCGGCCTGCGCTGGCGCGACGCGCACCTGCGCGTGGCGGTCGACCGCGACGGTGTGCAATACACCCTCACCGAGGGCAGCGCACTCACCTTCCTGCATGAGGGCCTGCCGCAGCGTTTGCATGCCGGCCAGTCGCTGCGCCTGCCCTGTACGGGTTTCGTCACCTCGACACCGTTGAAGGCAGTGGTATTCGACCTCGATGGCGTGCTCGCCGACACCGCCGTGCTGCATCGTGCGGCATGGCAGCGGCTGGCCGACGAGATCGGCGCACCGCTCGACGAGGTCACTGCCGCGCGCATGAAGGGGGTGGACCGCCGCGGCTCACTGGAGATTTTGCTGGAGCGCGCACCGCGCACCTGCAGCGAAGCGGAGAAAGAAGTACTCGCCGCACGCAAAAATGCCTACTACGTCGAACTGATCGGGCGACTTGGCCCGCAGGACCTGCTGCCCGGTGCGCGCGCCGCGGTGGAATCCGTGCGCAACGCCGGCCTGAAGACGGCCCTGGCCTCGGCCAGCCGCAACGCGCCGCAGCTGCTGCGCCGGCTGGGCATCGCAGCGCTGTTCGACTACGTGGTTGACGCCAGCCAGATCGCCCGCTCCAAACCCGACCCGGAAATCTTCCTGGCGGCGGCGCGCGGGCTGGGGTTGGCGGCGAAAGAATGCCTCGGGGTGGAAGACGCTGCGGCGGGCATCGCTGCCCTGCACGCGGCCGGCATGGTGGCGGTCGGTATTGGTCGCACACAGGAGCTTGACAAGGCGGATGTGCTGTTGTCGGACATTGCCGCGTTCGACATCGGTCGGTTCATCACATGAGCGGCGTTTCGGCGCAGCCCGCAAGCGTTGCGCGGTGAAAGCAATTCAATCCAACCAATGGGGAATGAGGGAAATGAAGACCAAGCAGTTGTCCAGACTGAGCCTTCCCGTGGCCATAGCCGCCACCCTGTTCTGCGGCGTAAGCAGCGCCCAGGACACCACGCCGACGCCGGACACCCAATCATCGGCATCGGCCAATGCACCACAGAACAACCAGGCCGAAATCGACAAGACCACCAACCTCGACCAGGTGGTGGTCACCGGCAACATCGCCACCGGCGGCCTGAAGAAGATCGAGACCAGCTACTCGGTGACGACCGCCACGGCCGAGCAGATCAAGATGGCCAACCCGAAGAGCACGGCGGACCTGCTGAAGATCTCGCCCGGCATGTGGCCGGAATCCAGCGGCGGCCAGACCGGCGCCAACATCGAGATCGCCGGCTTCCCGAGCGGCGGCGACGCCCCGTTTTTCACCACCCAGCTGATGGGCTCGCCGCTGTACGGCATGCCCACGTTGTCGTTCTTCGAAACGACCTCGATCTTCCGCCTCGACGACACCGTCGACCGCGTGGAAATCCTGCAGGGCGGCCCGTCGGTGGTGTTCGGCGACGGCCAGATCGGGGCCACGGCGAACTTCATGCTCAAGACCGGCACCGCCGTGCCCAGCGGCAGCATCGGCGTCACCTATGGCGACGAGAACCTGCGCCGCGTCGACGGCTTCGTCGGCTTCCCGCTCGGTAACGACTGGTATGGCAGCGTGGGTGGCTTCTACCGCGATTCGGACGGCGTGCGCGACCCGCAGTTCTCCGCGGACAAGGGTGGCCAGTTCACCGCCACGCTGAGCCACGACAGTGACAACGGCAGCATGACGTTGTACGCCCGCTACCTCGACGACCGCAACCAGTTCGTCACGCCGGTCCCGCTGATCCAGGACGGTACGGACAACTTCAGTGCCTACCCCGGTTTCGACCCGCTGACCGACACCTACTACAGCGAGGCGATCCGGCACGTGAACCTGCCCGGCTACCCCGGAGGCGGCACCACCGCCGACCTGGCCGACGGCCGCGGCACCAAGTTCGCCTTTTTCGGCGGCAACTTCGACTACGACCTGGGCAACGGCTGGAGGCTGTCGGACAAGTTCCTGATCGACGGCGGCGACGTCGACACCAACGCGCTGTTCTCGGGCACCAACCCGGGCAGCATGAACGACATGCTGTACAGCGATTCGGCGAGCATGGGTGCCTTCAACCTGCCCGCCGGTTCCGCCACCGCCACCTATGTGAATGGCGGCGGCATGGTCGACCCGAACCAGAGCGTGATCCACCAGGGTTGGTGGTACATCCACAAGGAGCTGACAAACATCAGCAACGACTTCCGCCTGAGCAAGGAGATCTTCGAGGGCAACACGCTCACCGGCGGCCTCTACGTGGCGCACTACACCATGGACGACAAATGGGCGCTGGGCAACCAGATGCTGATGACCAACACGCCCAACGCACAGCCCATCCAGGTCAGCTACGTCGAAGACGGCCAGACCAAGTACCTCACCGACAGCCAGGGCTTCCTGGACTACGGCGGCTACAACATCGCGGAGCACGGCAACGCCACCAACATGGCGTTCTACCTGTCCGACATCTGGCGTATCGGCCCCTGGCTGATCGACGTGTCCGGCCGCATCGAGAACCAGGACGCCACCAACAACGTCTGCAACCTCACCAACGTCAACCTCGACGGCGACCCGAACACGCTGTACGACAACGCCGTGCCCGTATGTGACGGCACCTACTCGACGACCCGCTACGACAAGACCCACCCGTCGTGGACGGTCGGCGTGAACTACGAGCTGGCCGACAACATGAGCGTCTACGTGCGCGGCAACCGCGGCGCCCACTTCGGCGACTTCGACAACGCGCTGCGCGGCAACACCACCGGCGACACCCCGCCGTTGCAGAAGGTGCAGAACTTCGAGGGCGGCTTCAAGTACCAGTCCGACCTGTTCTATGCCGACATCAGCGTGTACCACCGCCAGTTCGACGGCCTGACCTACCAGCCCACCGACAATCAGGGCGTACCGGTCGGCGAGCAGTCGGTGTACGGCTCCGACTCCAAGGGCGTGAACCTGGCCGGCGCGATCACGCCATTCGAGAACTTCAAGATGCAGGTAGTCGCCAACTACCTCGACGGTCACTACTCGCACAACGACTCGTGCTTCATGTACACCGACCTCGTCTCGGGCAGCACCGAGTGCATCTCCGTCAACGGCAAGCAGTTGCAACGCCAGCCGAAGCTGCGCTATATGCTCACGCCAAGCTATCGCCTGCCGTTCGCCTGGGGCGACGTCACCACTTTCGTCACCTACACCCATGTCGGTGATCGCACCCAGGACCAGTCCGGCCTGCAGCAACTGGGCAGTTACAACACCTGGGACTTCGGTATCGTCGCCAATGTGCAACAGAACTGGCAGATCCGGCTGCAGGGTACCAACATGACCAACGAACTGGGCCTGACCGAGAGCAATTCACGCATCTTCGGTTCCGCTGCCGGCACCGATGGCGTGATCCTCGCGCGCACCCTGGAGGGCCGCGAGATCAACCTGACGGTGAAATACCTGTTCTGAGTCCGGAGTTGTTGCGGGACTCGCGGTCCGGATCGCACCTGAGAGCGATCCGGACCGCGTCTTTCGCATAGTGTCGATGCCATACCGCCGAGGGTGACATGAATCGAATCCGCATGATCGTCGCGCTGGCGCTGGTCTACGTGATCTTCGCGATCCTGCTCAACAGCGTCGGCACGGTGATCCTGCAGTCGATCGCCACGTTCGGGATCGACAAGCCCGCCGCCAGCTCGCTGGAACGCTACAAAGACCTCACCATCGCGTTCACCTCATTCCTGGTCGCCTCGTTCCTGCCGATGTTCGGCTACCGGCGCTCGATGATGCTGGCACTGGCGATCGTCGGCGGCGCCTGCGTGCTGATGCCGCTCTACCCCAGTTTCCTGACCACGCGGCTGCTGTTCGCCTGCGTGGGTTTTTCGTTCGCGCTGGCCAAGGTCGGCGTGTATTCCTCGATCGGCCTGCTCACCGCCGACCGCATCGCGCACTCGCGGCTGACCAACATCATCGAAGGCCTGTTCATGGTCGGCGTGCTGGCCGGCAACTGGATCTTCAGCGCCTTTGTCGATCCGGCAGACCCTGCCGATCCGGCGTGGTTCAACGTGTACTGGCTGCTCGCCGGTGCCTGCGCACTGGTGATCGTGCTGCTGGCCGGCAGCCGGCTGGATGAAAGCGCCGCGCATGTGCACGGACACAACAACTCGTTCATCGACGCAATCCTGGAGATGCTGCACCTGTTCGTGCGCCCGCTGGTCTACGTGTTCCTCGCCTCCGCCTTCCTGTACGTGCTGATCGAGCAGAGCTTCGGCACCTGGCTGCCCACCTTCAACAACGAAATCCTGAAACTGCCCAACGCAATGAGCATCCAGTTCGCCAGTATCCTGGCCGGGATGACCGCGTTGGGCCGCATCGGCGCCGGATTCGTGCTCAAGCGGGTGCGCTGGTATGCGTTGCTCAACGCCTGCGTGCTGGGCATGGGCGTGCTGGTGGTGGTGGTGTTGCCGCTGGCGCGCGGCGTGGTGGAGCGACCGGACGTGGGTTGGTTCAATGCGCCGCTGGCGGCATACCTGATCCCGGTGATCGGCTTGTTGATGGCGCCGATTTACCCCGTGATCAATTCGGTGGCGCTGAGCTCGCTGCCCAAGCCGATGCACGCAGCGATGACCGGGCTGATCGTGGTGTTCTCCGCGCTCGGCGGCACCCTGGGCTCGTACATCACGGCCAGGGTATTTGCCAGCGTCGGCGGCATCCATGCATTCTACTTCTCGCTGCTGCCGATGGGCCTGATCCTGGTCACCCTGTTCTTATTCAAGCGCGAGACCGACCGTGCCGGCACCAACGCCGCGGCGACAATCCCGCTCACCGCGAAATAGCCGGCCCCGGAGTGGGATGAAACCACCCCCGCCTCCCTTGCCGGCCTGTGCCGGCCCACCGCCACCCGGTACCCGCCGGCACCGGCTCCAGCTTCCTGCTGACCGGCACCGCGGCGAACTTCAACCGCCATGCCGAACGCCTGCATTGGCCCTGCATCCGGTTTTGCTCTTGCCTGCAGCGACGGGTATTCTCTGTAGACCATCCACCACGCGACACATCATGAGCTTGCAGACCGTCCTGGTCATCGACGACGAACGCGATATCCGTGAACTGCTGACCATCACCCTGGGACGGATGGATCTGCAGGTCGACGCCGTCGGCACCGTGGCCGACGCACGCCGCGCACTGACCGAAAACAGTTACGACCTGTGCTTCACCGACATGCGCCTGCCCGACGGCAACGGGCAGGAAATCATCGAGTTGATCGCCGAGGCCTGCCCGGACACGCCGGTAGCGATGATCACCGCCTACGGCAATGTCGACGCGGCAGTAAACGCGCTCAAGGCCGGTGCTTTCGACTTTGTCTCCAAGCCGGTGGATATCCAGATGCTGCGCGGACTGGTACGCACCGCGCTGCGCCTGGCCGAGGAGAAGCGCGAGGGCGGCGCCGCCAAGGCCGGTGGCTCCAGCGATCGCCTGATCGGCGATTCGCCGGCGATGGAGCAGGTGCGCACCACCATTGCCAAGCTGGCACGCAACCAGGCTCCCGTGTACATCGCCGGCGAGTCCGGCGTCGGCAAGGAACTGGTGGCGCGGCTGATCCACGAGCAGGGTCCGCGCGCCAGCGGCCCGTTCGTACCGGTCAATTGCGGTGCGATTCCGTCCGAGCTGATGGAAAGCGAGTTCTTCGGTCATCGCAAAGGCAGTTTCACCGGCGCGGGCGCCGACAAGGAAGGGCTGTTCCAGGCGGCCCAGGGCGGCACGCTGTTCCTGGACGAGGTCGCCGAGTTGCCGCTGCACATGCAGGTGAAGCTGCTGCGCGCGATCCAGGAGAAGGCGGTACGGCCAATCGGTGGGCATGACGAAATTCCGGTGGACGTGCGCATCCTGTCCGCCACCCACAAGAACCTGGGCCAGTTGGTCGAACAAGGCCAATTCCGCCAGGATCTGTTCTACCGCATCAACGTGATCGAGCTGCGCGTGCCATCGCTGCGCGAGCGCCGCGGCGATATTCCGCAGCTGTCGGCGTTCATCCTGAAGGCGTTGGCCGACGAGAATGGGCAGGAGGTCGGCCAGTTGTCGCCGGTCGCGCTCGAGGCGTTGGAAGCCTACGACTTTCCGGGCAACGTGCGCGAGCTGGAAAACATCCTCGAACGCGCGATGGCGATGTGCGACGGCTCCAATATCGACGCCGCCGACCTCATGCTGCCGCAACGAAGCGCGCGCCATGCAACAGATGAGGCTGCGGCGCCGGCAGTCGTGCCGGCTGCCCCCACCGCGGCCAATGGCGGGCTCGACGACTACATCAGCAACATCGAGCGCACCGCCATCGTCAAGGCACTGGAAGAATCGCGCTACAACAAGACTGCTGCCGCGCGCAAACTCGGCATCACCTTCCGCGCCTTGCGCTACAAGCTGAAGAAACTCGGCATCGACTGATCACCGCCACCGCCACGCGCGGGTCGTCCGCGTTTGCCGACCCGTCGCCGCGGACGCATGCAACTCAGCCGGCATCGGCGCCACCCAACGCCTTGCGCAACATACGCAGCAGGGCATGGGTGGTGATCGGCTTGTCGATCATGTGCAGTCGCTCCAACGGTGGCAGTTCATGCAGATCCGGCGGGGCATCGGGACGCGCCAGCAGGATCACGCCGCCCTGGTAGCCATGATCGAGCAGCGCCGCCAGGGTGCGCACGCCGGTGAACAGGTTCATGTCCGCATCCAGCACCACCAGATCGGGCAAGCCGCAAGCCTCGATCCATTGCAACGCCGCGGTGCCACTCTGGCTGGCATGCGCCTGGTAACCCCAGGCGTCCAGGGTATCCGTCAGGATCGACAACTGGGCGGCCTCCTCCACCACCACCAGCACGCTCTCGGCTGCGCCTTCCAGCCCGGCCATGTCGTCGAGCGACGCGGCATCGGCGGAAAGCTCGTCCAGCGGGATGTACAGGTCGAAGCGGGTTCCGTTGCCTGGCTTGCTGTGCACCCGTATCACGCCGCCATGCGCGGAGATGATGCGCTTGCACGACACCAGGCCCAATCCGGTCCCGGCACCCTTGGTGGTAAAGAAGGGCTCGAACAGGTGCTGTTGCGTTGCCTCATCCATGCCCAGCCCGTTGTCGATCACGCTGATGCCCAGGTAACGGCCGCAGCGCGCATGCTCGTCGGGCAGGAAAAAATCATCCGACAACCGCGTCTGCGAGGTCTCGATGCGCAGCTTGCCACCGTCGGGCATCGCCTGGACCGCGTTCAGGCACAGGTTGAGCAGGCACTGCTGCAATTCGGTGTGGTTGCCCTCGAACGAGAGTTCCGGATCGTCGACCACCAGGTCCATCGCCACCGAACGCGGCACACTGCCTTGCATCAGCAGCTCGAACGCACTGATCAGCGCGCCCAACCGGACCTGCTCCGCGCGCCGCGCGCCGCGTGCGAACGACAGCATGGATTGCACCATGTCCAGGCCACGCTTGCCACAGTCGCGCACCAACTGGCCCAGCTGCGCCAGGCGCGGATCGTCCTGGTAATCCTGCAGGCTCTCGCCGGCCAACAGCAGCGGTTGCAGCAAGTTGCGCAAGTCATGACTGAGCCCGCCGGCCAGCATCGCCAGGCTCTCGAACCGCTGCGCCCGCATCAGTTCCGCCTCGGCGCGGCGATTTGCACGACGCGCGTTTGCCTCGGCCATTGCCCGGCGTACGGCACTGGCCAGTCGGGCCGGGTTCTGCTTCAGAATGTAATCGGTGGCGCCATTGTGCAGCGCCTCGATCGCCGCCCCCTCGCCCAAGGTACCGGAGACGAAAATGAACGGCAGCTCCTCGTCGCGTTCGCGCAGCAAGTCCAGTGCGCGTTGCCCGGAGAAACCCGGCACGCTGAGATCAGACAACACGATGTGCGGACGAAACTCTTCCAGCGCGGCCAGATAGCCGGCCTCGTCATCAACGAGCCGCGCTTCGTACCGGATGCCGTCCGCCTCGAGCTCGGCCAGCACCAGCTCGGCATCGAGCGCACTGTCCTCGACCTGCAATACGCGGATGGTCGGCACGGTCGACATCGTCGGCATCGTCCGGGATTGCCGGTTTGGCATGATGTCCCCCCATCACTGTCGTCGGGAAATGCATGGATACCGCAGGAACGCTGTCTGCCGCAGCCCCCGGTCGCATCATTGTGCATCAATTGACACCGGGCGCCTCGTTCAATACCGCCCAGAACCGCCCCAGCGTGCGCACGGCCTCGAAGAACTGGTCCACGTCGACCGGCTTGATCACATAGGCGTTGGCGCCCAGATCCCAACTGCGCGCCAGGTCGGTCTCCTCGCGCGAGGAGGACAGGATCACCACGGGAATCCGCCGCAGGCGCTCGTCTTCGCGCACTCGGGTGAGCACGTCCAGGCCGTTCATGCGCGGCATCTGGATGTCCAGCAGCACCACCGCCGGATCACCCGGTTCGCGTGACGCCCAGGCGCCCCTTGCGTACAGGTAATCGAGGCACTCCACGCCGTCCTCCACATGCACTACCGGATTGGCCAGGTGCGCCTCGGTCAGTGCGTCCATCGCCATTTCGGCGTCTGCGATGCTGTCTTCCACCAGCAGCACGGTACGCAGGTTTTTGTCGATCACGTGGGCAACTCTCCCTGATGCGCCCCGGCCACGTCGGTAGCCGGCAGCGAGAAATGGAACCTTGCGCCGCGGCCCGGTTCAGCCTCGGCCCAGACCCGGCCACCATGGCGCGTCACAATGCGGCGCACGTTGGCCAGGCCGATGCCGGTGCCGGGAAATTCCGACCCGCGGTGCAGGCGCTGAAATACGCCGAACAACTTGTCTGCATACTGCATGTCGAACCCGGCGCCGTTGTCGGCCACGGTGAATTCGTAATCGCCGCCGTTGCCGCGGCCCGCACTCACCTCGATTCGCGCCACCTCGCACTGGCCGGTGTACTTGACGGCATTGCCGAGCAGATTCTGCCACACGGTACGCAACATGTTGGCGTCGGCGATGACCATCGGCAGGGCGCCGATCGTCCACACGATGCGTCTGCCCTGCTGATCGGACTCGGCCAGCGTGCGGGCCTCCTCGACCAGCGACTGCATGTCCACCGCCTGCAGGCGCAGCGGGCTGCGCCCCAACCGCGAAAACACCAGCAGGTCATCGATCAGCTGGGCCATGCGCTGGGCCGAGCTGTCGATTACCTCGATGTAATGGGCTGCCTGGTCATCAACCCGCTCGCCAAGATGCTTCTTCAGCTTGCGTACGAACCCGGCAATGTGGCGCAGTGGCGCGCGCAGGTCGTGGGACACCGAATAGCTGAATGCCTCCAGCTCACGATTGATGTCGGAGATCTGCGCAACCTTGCCTTCGAGCTGACGATTGAGCTCGGTCACCCGCCGTTCGCTCAAGGCACGCACGGTGACGTCGCTCGCCGTCAGCAGCAGGCTGGGCTCATCGCCGGTTTCCTGCTGCAGGCGGCGGGCATTGACCACAATGTGCCGCTCCTGTCCGTCGGCAGCATGCTGCACGATCTCGTAGTCCCACAGTTCGCGGTTGCGCAGCACTACGTCCTTGAGCCGTTGCAGCAAGGCGGTGTCGTTCCAGGCGCCGTCGCCAATCTCCGCCAACGGCCGCGGGGCCTGCTGCAGATCCTCGCCATACATTTCGCTGAAGGCGTTGTTCACCAGCAGGCTGCGCAGATCGGCGTCGAACAGCGCAATCGGCTCGCGTACGGACTGGAGGATCAGGCGCGAGCGCTGCACCGCCCTGCCTTCGCGGGTCTCGGCCAGCCGACGCCGCCCGATCTGGCGCTCGGAGGTAACCACGATGATGGCCAGCAACAGCAGTTGTGCCAGCGCGGTGACGGCGAGCACCACTTGTCCGCGGAAGGCCCGATCCGCGGCGGCGCTTCGGCGCGCCGCCAGTTGCCGGTCCGCGTTTCGCACAATGCTCTCCATCTTGGCGTTGACCGGGAACAGGTCACTGACCTCGCGCAACGAGGCCCGCGCAGCGGCGACATCGCCCCGCTGCAGGAGTGCGAGCGCGTGTTGTCGCAGGGTGATGCGGCCGCTGACGCTGCTCTCCAGGGCGCCGATCAGGGCCTGCTGATCCGGATCGTCGCGGGTCATCGAGCGTAGTTGGCGCAGCAGGCCCGGCAACTCCCTGGCCGCGCGCGCGGTGCGCTCCTCGGTGGCCGCATCCACGCCGCCGTCCATCACCAGGCGATAAGTTGCCGCCTCGCTGTCGTGGGCCGTGTTGGCGATGCGATAGGCCAGTGACCGCACCTCGGTCAAATGCGTGACCCAGGCGCCGGCCAGTTCGGTTGCCTGCATGGTCTCGCGGGTGACGATATAGGGCATGCCGACGATCATCAGCACGGCCAGCAACAGACCGGCCACTCGCCAACGCATGATCCCGCTGAAATTCATTCGACCCGACCTTCGGCAGTGCCGTCCCGGTAGCTCCCTGCATTCTTGCACGTCCAAGCGCGATGTTGTCTTGCGGTCGACCATGGTCGGCCGCAAGACAACCGTGCGACCGGGCGTGTTGCGGCGCGTGACCGGCGCAACCGTGAAACCGGTACATTGGACCGGTTGCCTGTCTGAACGCCTGATCAAGACCCCGTCCCCGACGACCACCCTGCAAACCGGAAAACCCGCCATGGCCCCTGCCGCTACGCCTCCCGTTGCCCACCCCAAGCCGGCCACCGGCACCGGTCGGGATCGCTACACCAGCCATCCGTTGGCACTGGGCGTGCTCACCACGATCTTCTTCATGTGGGGCTTCCTGACCTGTCTCAACGACATCCTGATTCCGCATCTGAAGTCGAGTTTCCAGCTCAGCTACACCGAAGTGATGCTGGTGCAGTTCACCTTTTTCGGCGCCTACTTCCTGATGGGCATGCCAGCCGGTCGACTGGTGGCGGCGTTGGGTTACAAGAAAGGCATCGTGGCCGGGCTGGCTATCGCCGGCATCGGCGCCCTGGGCTTCTGGCCTGCCGCCGCCTTGCATCTGTACCCTGCGTTTCTCGGCACGCTGTTTGTGCTGGCCACTGGCATCACCGTGCTGCAGGTAGCCGCCAACCCCTACGTGGCCCTGCTCGGACCGGAGCAGACCAGCTCCAGCCGGCTGACCCTGGCGCAGGCGCTCAACTCGTTCGGTACCTTCCTGGCACCCTGGTTCGGCGGACTGCTGATCCTGTCCAACGTGGTGAAGGACCCGAGTGAACTGGCCGCGATGGCACCCGCCGATCAACTGGTTTACCAGGCCCAGCAGGCGCAGGCCGTGCAAGGCCCCTACATCGGCCTGGCAGTGGTGCTGTTCCTGCTGGCGGTGTTCGTGTGGCTGTTCCGCCTGCCCGCGCTGACCGAGGCGACCGCCAAGGGCGACCACGACAACCACCGCTTTGCCGACGTGTTGCGGCACCCGCACACGCTGTTCGGCGTGCTGGGCATCTTTTTCTACGTCGGCGCCGAGGTGTCGATCGGCAGCTTCATGATCAACTACCTCTCGATGCCCGAGATCGGGCACCTGAGCGAGCAGCAAGCCGCCAAGTACGTGTCATGGTATTGGGGCGGGGCGATGCTCGGACGCTTCGTCGGGTCGGCACTGATGGCGAAAATTTCGCCGCGCCGGCTGCTGGCGACGTTCGCCGCGATCAACGCCTCGCTGGTGCTGACCACCATCCTGGGCACCGGCGCGCTGGCGATGTACAGCATCATTGCGATCGGCCTGTTCAACTCGATCATGTTCCCGACCATCTTCGCGCTCGGCATCGAGCGGCTGGGGCCGATGACCAGCAAGGCTTCCAGCCTGCTGATCATGGCCATCGTCGGCGGCGCGGTGATTCCGCAGTTGCAAGGCGTGTTCGCCGACCAGATCGGTCTGCAGCACGCTTTCTTCCTGCCGCTGCTGTGCTATCTGTACATCGTGTTCTACGGCGTCAGCGGCTCGAAGATCCGCAGCAGCGTCGACTGACCCGGCGGCGCCAGGGCGGCCGGCGCCGGCGCCGTGTGGCATCACGGCGAACAGCCTCCCCATGACGACCGGTGCATGTGAACGCAGGCCGCGCATGCGAGAATTTCGCCGATCAGCCGCATCGCGCAAAGGCTATGGCCGAGCCCACCCGGGCGTCGGCCCGCCGGCGCGGTGGCCATACCTGCCCGCATCCGTTCTCGCCCAAGGCACTACATGAACAAGCCCGTTGCCCTCGTCGCCGCCGCGTTCGCCGCCATGCTCGCCATCCCCGCGCCGGCTGCCGACGCCCGGGTCGGCCTCGGCCGGCAGCCGGCCGGACTTTGCCGGTTGAGGCGGGAATCCGGCTGTGCGGAAGCAGGCAGCGACGGCTTGCGGACCCATACTGCCGCAACATCCAGCCTCACGACGGGAGCAGGCCCTCAGAGCGATCTGGAACGACGACGCCCCGTGGCGCGGCGTACGGTGCGTTCCATGCGCGCAAGCGCCTTGTCGATGGCGCCCTTCAGCGACTGGTGATGTTCCTCGACGACAACCGTGGGCAGCCCGACCAACACGACCTTGATCCGGCAACGCTTGTCGACCCCGCCGCGGGGTCCGTTGACATCCTCGACGCGCACACTCGTGCGATACACCGCAGGCGCGAACTTGCCGAGCTTTTGACCCAGCTTCTGTCTGAGGTACCCCCGATCGGCAGGCTGCAGCACATCACCGACCGAGCGAATGTACGAAGGCACTCCGGCCGCCGTGGCACCGCCAGCGCTTTGCTTGTTCATGCTGCTTGTCTCCTTGGGCTCGACGACAGGGTCGGCGGCAAACGGGATCATGGGCACATCCGCCCTGCGCTGCGCGTAATCCGTCGGCGCTGCCCGTTCACCAGGTAACCACCGTACCAGACCACGACAGAGGACAAGCGGCATCGTGCCTGAACCGCCGGATTGCGGCCAACGGTTGCGATCATGAGCGTCGGGAAGACGCGCGGTTCGCTTCGTGGATTTGCTGACAACCAAGGCAGCGCTTGGCGGTCGGGTACGCGACCAGGCGTTCGTAGGGGACCGCTTCTCCGCAATCGATGCACACTCCGTAGGTACCAGCCGCAAGACGGTTTTCCGCGGCGTGGATGTCCTGCAGCTCGACGGCGTCACGCGCGACTTCCGCGTTGTTGATGTCGGTTATCAACGAGGCCAGCGATTCATCGCCCGCGTCCGAAGTACCGGACAGCAACTCCTCATAACCTTCCACGCGCATGCGGACGAGCCCAGCACGGATTTCCTCGCGCAACACCGGCTTGCGCTCATTCAACATTTGTGCGAGATGCTCGCGCTCGCTTGTGGTCAATGCAGCCATGGTTCAACTCCTCAGCCCGGGCGCGTTCGCAGACGGGCCGTTCCGGATTGGGTAGGCGACTCGCGCCACGACACGGGATTTCTCATAACGGTTGCATGCCAAGACCACCGGGGATCGCATTCGAGACATCGCCACTGCTCCGGGGCTGCGGTCGACCCGGCGCAGGGGCGAACGAAGCCGCGCTCACCCATCGACGCGGGACGGCGCACCGGTGAATATCTCGCGCAGGGACAGCGGCAGCTGGCTCTGCACGTCTTTCATCTGGCCGGGGCTGACCATCTGTGCGACCAGTGCCCCGATCGCGGCAAGCAGCGCTGCGGCACGGGACGATTCCACCCCGAGATGCTTGACCAGGTCCTGCTCGATGGTTTCCCGGGTGATGCGCCTGTCAGGCCCGAGCGGGAGCCCGTACAAGGCCGGCTGCAACAGTGAGGGAAGCTGCGCGATAAGGTCTTCGGCCTCCTCGGGAACGAGTCTTTGCACCAGTGCCTCGAGAACGATATCCACTGCGGTTTCCGCCTGTTCCTGGTTCTCGAGCCCGGTGTCGGCACGCACCTGGTTGAGCAGGCGTCTGTAGGTCGCCTCGGCGCGGGCTGCGCTGCGCCTTCTCGCCCGTGACCGGGGGCTGGCCTCCGGCCCGCCCTCGCCGATCTGGGTCGCGACGATCGCGGCCAGGCGATCGAGCGGCGCGGCCTCGTCAAGCAACAAGTCATCGAGCGTCACCATGCCGACGAACCGCCCTTCTTCCACCAGCGGAATGCGCCGGATATTGCGCTTTTGCATGAGACGCATCGCGCTGGCCTGGGTGTCGGTAGGTGCCAGTGAGACGACGCCAGCGGTCATCACCTCGCCCACCGTCGTCGTGCGCGGGTCGAGCCCCCGGCCCAATACCCGGATCGCGAGATCCCGATCCGTCAGGATACCCACCACGCTTCCTTTGTCCTGCACGACAATGGCACCGATGTTGTTCTGCTCGATCGCACGCGCCGCGTCGAGTACGGACGTGTCGGATTTCAGCGCCACGAGACGCGGCCTTATATACCATTTGAGAGACATGTCGGACTCCTTGGGTTGCATCGGGCATCCGGCAGGATCCACCCCCTGCGGACGCCCCTGGAAACTTCATCCGCGGGCATTCACGGTGGCGGGACACGCCTCGCCCCGCAGCGACGGGCGGGTTCTGCACGCGCGCCAAGGGCCTGCACCGGCCAGGCCGGAGGCACGGCCGGGAGCGCGGGCGGATTCGCCGCGGCATGCGCATAGGGGACGGCGCTCACGGCCGGTCATCTCGAACGGGTCCATCATCGGCTTTCCGACCTGGTTGAAGAAACACGTACAGCGTGCAGCCAGCGGCATGAAATGCATGTGCACTTGTTGGCCGGCCTGGCCCCGTTCCACGGGCACCGCCACTTCCAGGTCACTCGCGCGAACCGGCGGAAAACTGTCCCCGGCACGACTTTCCTTGGTTTCAGGGGACCAGGCGCGTGACTACCCGCCGCGCGCGGCTGGAATGCCGAGGCCATCGATGCCGGCAATACCGGCCGGATCAAAGCCGGCCAGCGCGGAGAACCGGCGCCCCCGCTCGGCATAATCCCGGAACTGGTCAAAACTGGGCGCACCCGGCGACAGCAGAATGACGCCGCCCGCGGGGGTAAGGGTTTTCGCCTCGGCCACGGCGCCGGCCAGGCCGTCTACCAGCGCCAGCGGGCACGCCACGCCGGCGGCACGCAGTGCATCGGCGATGCGGCCACCGTTGGCGCCCATGCAGACGATGGCGTGCGCGGGGACCACCCGCATCGTCTCGGCGAACAGCGACCAGTCCAGCCCGCGGTCATGGCCGCCCACCAGTACCGTCACGCAGCGGCCATGCAGGCTTTCCAGTGCGGCCAAGGTGGCCAACGGGGTGGTGCTGATCGAATCGTTGACCCAGTGCCAGCCGCCGTGTTCGCCCAGCGGCTGCAGTCGGTGCGGCAGCGGGTGGAAGCCGGCCAGCGTCGGTGCGGCGGCCAGCGCATCCATGCCGATGGCCTCCAGCGCGCACAGCGCGGCGCAGGCATTGAGCGCGTTGTGCAGGCCGGGGGCAGCCAGCTGCGCTATCGGGAATACGTCCTGCGCAGCGCGCCGGATGAAGCCGCCGGCGACGTGCCAGCCTTCCGGCTGTCCGAACAACAGTCGGTGGGGATGGGCCCGGGTGCGTTCGAGCAGGTTGGCTTGCAGGGAGTTGACCAGCAACCGACGCGAGACCTCGGCCAGTTTCAACTTGTCGATGACGTACTGCTCGCGCGAACCGTGCCAGTCCAGGTGTTCCTCGTACAAGCTGGTGACCACGCCCAGCTCCACCGGTCCCGCCTCGCCGGTCTGGAAGCTGGACAGTTCGATGACCCACAGGTCCGCCCGCTGGCCGCGCAGTTCCAGCAGCGGCAGACCGATATTGCCGGCCAGCGCGGTGCGCACGCCCAATCCGCGCGCCAGATGCGCGATCAGGGCGCTGGTGGTGCTCTTGCCCTTGGTGCCGGTGACGGCGACCACGCGCGCGGCAGGGTTTTCGCCGAACCACAGCGCGGTGCCGGAGGTGAAGTGCGTGCCCTGCGCCCGGGCGGCAAGCAGCGCGGGTTTGTACGCCGGGATGCCGGGCGATTTCACCACGATATCGAACCGACCCAGCGCGGCGGCATCGGGCTCGCTCCCCGTCACGTCGAGCGCGGCGTCGAACGCGCGCGCCGCCTCGACTTCCGCCGGCTGGCAGAACAGCGTGAACCGCCGTGCCGGAAGCCGTTCGCGCAACGCGGCGAGCGCGGCGCGCCCCTCGCGACCGAAGCCCCAGACCGCGACGCGCCGATTGTCCAGTTCAGCAATGCGCATGACAATCCACGCGATTCCAGCCGAGAACCGCCAAACCATTCATCCGCCGATGGTCGCCAGCGCCGGCTGCAATCGCGGCGGCACGCGATGTTCGGGCGAGGGTTCCAGCCACGGCTCCAGCGCCAGCTGCGAGGCATCCAGCTGCGGCAGGATCTCGCTGCGGAACCGCGCGATCAGGGTGTCTTCCTGCCATTCCGGCCGCTGGCTCAAGGCATACATGGCCGCACGCGCCTCGGCGCCCTCGCCCACACATTCGAACGGCTTGTGGTCCTGATATTCCAGCAAGGCGTCGAAGCCGTCGGCCTGGCTTTCGTCATCGAGCAGGTTGCGGCCGAAGATCGACAGCAGCCGCGGCTTGGGCAGGAACGGCGCCAGCGCCAGGAACACGAAGTGGCACTTCGGGCATTGCCCGCACCAGCGGTCGACCGGCTTCGGACCAAGCAGCTTGAAGTTGCGGTTGCAGCTGGAAAACACGTCAAAGTACGGCGTCAGTTTCGCGAAGGCGCGGGTGATCGCCAGCTCGGAATACGGCCGCAGCAGTGAGCAGTAATCCAGGTCGCCGGCCACGTGCGTGTGCAGCCAGTTGCCGAGCAACTGCTCGAAAACATAGCCCTTGCTCCACTGGTGGTTCACTTGCTGGCCCTCGTACTCCAGCGTGGCCGCGGAAGCGGAACGTTCGTTGGCGAAGGTGATCGAGTCGTAGCCGTACAGGATGGCCGCCACGACGAGCACAGCCGAGTTCACCGCGGTGACCGGGATGTGCCCGTTCCACGCACCCCGGCGGTTCATCTCGAACAGGCCCGGCGCCAGCTCGCGCCGGATGTTCAACGTGGGCAGGCCGGTGCGTTCGGCGCACGCGGCGATCAGCCCGGAATTGCCGATCCATACCGCGGTCGCCTCGCCACCGATCGCCTTGATGGCCTCGACGGCCACCAGCGAGTCCTTGCCGCCGCCGATCGGGACCAGGGTGCGCTTGGGGAGGTTGAGCGTGGGAGCTGCCGGCAGAGCCGTCCCCGCACCCCGACCCTCCTCCATCCGCAAGGGGACTCCCTGCGGTTGCCGCGGGGGAGAGGAAGATGTTGCGCTTTGCGGAAAGCTTATGCGGTCGCGCAGGTCCAGCTTGTTGCGATAGGCAAACTCGGCCAGACCATGCAGGTACAGCGCCTCCAGCAGGCCGGCCGTGGCCTCGTCCAGCGGACCATCGGCCAGCTCGATCTTCGGTGGCACGCCGGCCTTGTAGTAGCTGACACCGGCGACCAGATGCAGCAGTTTCAGGGCGGCGTCGAATGCCGCGCGTCGCTCGGCGGGAACCGCCGGCGCCTGCGGAAAGCGGATCGTCTCGACCAGCTCCGCGCCGTCGTCGAACGCATACGCCAGCTCGGCCACGCCATCGGCGTAAGTCGCGCGGGTGAAGCGGAACACCTGGGTGAGGCGTGGTTGGATGGTCGTCACTCTTCAACTCTCCGGGATGCGTTCCCGCTCCCCCGAGGGAGCGGGTTGGGGTGAGGGGCCGGGCCTGCGAGGGGAGCCGGCATCGCCTCAAGCACGCTCCGAATCTCGGTCAATGCCTCATTGTTCCAGAAACGCGGCACGCGGTAACCCTTGGCGTCCAGGTATCGCCTGCGTTGCTCCTCATATTCCGGCTGTTCCTCGTGCCGGCCACCCGCCAACGCACCGACCAGCATGGCGTCGATACCCACGAAGTCAACGATGTCGTGGCCGACGTCATGCCGGCGGCGGAATTTGCGGCCCGCCAGCTGGCGGTTGCACAGGGGAGGGGGAGTTCACGCATCGATGACCACCTCTTCGGCCTCAGCGCGCAGGTTGTATGGGCTGGACATCACCTTGCCGTAGGCGCCGACTTGGGCGATCAGCACCACGTCCCCCTCCTGTGCCTCGGGCAGCCGGCGGTCGCTGCCGAGCACGTCGCCGCTCTCGCAGATTGGGCCCACGACCTGGTACAGCGCGGTAGCGGGCTCATGCAGGCGGCTCAGGTTGACGATCTCGTGCCAGGCGTCATACAGCGCCGGGCGGATCAGGCTGTTCATGCCGGTGTCCACGCCCAGATAGCGCAGTGCGCCTTTGCCTTTCTGCTGGGTCACCTTCGCCAGCAGCACACCCGCGTCGGCGACCAGGTAGCGGCCCGGTTCCATCCACAGCTGGTAGTGCGGATAGGCCGCCTTGACCTCGCGCAGCACGCTGTCGAGCGCCGGGATGTCCAGCCGTGCCTCGCCCGGATGCGAGGGCACGCCGAGGCCACCGCCGATGTCGATGAAACTGACGCTGCCGATGCGCTCGGCAAGGCTGGCCAGCTGGGCATGGACGTCGCCCCAGTGCGCGCCGTCGAGAATGCCCGAGCCCAGATGCGCATGCAGGCCGCGCACGGCCACGCCATGGGCGTCGGCCAGTTGCAGGAAGTCGTCGAGTTGGGCCACCGGCAGGCCGAACTTGCTGGCGCTGCCGCCGGTGCGGACCTTCTCGTGATGACCGAGGCCGCGACCCAGGTCCACCCGCAGCACGATCTCGCGCCCACGGAACAGCTCGCCCCAATGCTCCAGCGGATACAGCGCATCCAGCGATACCGTGGCGCGGGTGGTCAGTGCCCAGGCGTAGTCCTCGCGCGGCGCGAAGTTCGGGGTGAACAGCAGCGGCGCCGACTCGGGCACATGCGCCAGCACCGTCTTGAGCTCGCCGGGCGAGACGCACTCAAACCCAAAACCCTCCTCGGCCAGCACGCCCAGGATCGCCGGATGGGTATTCGCCTTCACCGCGTAATGCAGCCGATCGACCGCCGCCAGCGACTTCAGCTCGCGCGCCTGATGGCGCACGGTGGGCAGGTGGTAGACATAACGCGGCGTCGCCTCCGCGGCGATCTGCAGCAACCGCCCGCGTTCGGCCCCGTGCCACCAGGCCGCCGCCGCATCCATCGTTTCGCCGCTGCCGTACAAGGCCTGCCAGCTGGGCCCGAACAGCGCACTGTCGTCGGTGCGCAGCGACCCGGCCCCGATCAGCAGGTCGTGCAGGTGCGGCAGCAAGGTGTCGACCACCTCCTCGTCCACCACGAAGGTGAGGTTCAGATTGTTCGACGACTGCGAAATCATGTGCACGCGCAATTGACCGAACTCGGCCAGCACGCCGGACAAGGTGTGCAGCAGCGAACGCATGCCGCGCCCGACCAGGGTAATGGCGGCGCACGGCGCAATCACCTTGACCCGGCACACCTTGGCCAGGTCGCTGGCCAGTGCCGCGATCGCGTCCGAGTCGAGCAGGTTTTCGGTGGGATCGAGCGACACGGTGACATTGGTCTCGGCCGAACCGATCAGGTCCACCGACAGGCCATGTGTCTTGAACTGCGCGAACACGTCGGCCAGGAAGCCGACCTGCTGCCACATCCCGACCGATTCCATCGACACCAGGGTGATGCCCTTGCGCGCACTGATCGCCTTGACGCTGGGCGCGTGCACGCGCACCTCGGGACCGATCACGGTGCCCTCGAGTTCGGGTCGATTGGTGTCCTTGATCAACAGCGGCACGCGCGACTCACGCAACGGCGACAGGCTGCGCGGATGCAGCACCTTGGCGCCGGTGGAGGCGATTTCCTGCGCCTCTTCGTAATCCAGCCGCTGCAGCAGGCGCGCGCCGGGGACCTGGCGCGGGTTGGCGCTGAACATGCCGGCCACGTCGGTCCAGATCTCCACCCGTGCCGCCTTCAACAGTGCACCGAAGTACGCTGCCGAGGTGTCCGAGCCACCGCGCCCCAACAGCACCGTACGGCCCCTGTCGTTGCCGGAATCCGGCTCGCGCGCAATGAAGCCCTGCGTGATGAACACCTCGCCGTCCGTGGCCAAACGCGCGTTCAAGCCGGGGTCGGGTTTGGCCACGACCATCGACGACAGCAACCGGGTGCGCTCGTTCTGGTTGGGCAGCGCCACCGCGGTCAGGCAATCACGCGCATCCAGCCACTGCGTGGGCAGGCCGCTGTGACTGAGGAAAGCGGCGCCAAGGGCGCTGGACATCAGTTCACCGTGCGCCTGCATCTCGGCCTTCCAGGCCAGCTCGCCGCGGCCGGCGGCTCCCTCCTGCGCCAGGCGCACCAGGTCGCCCAGCCGCCGGTCGAGGGCATCCGGCAGCGCAAGCCCCATGTGCTCGATCAGTTCGACGTGCCGCTGCACGATGGCTTTCGCGGCCGCGTCACGCTCCGCGCGATCGGCATGCCGGCACAGCTGTCTCAGCGCATCGGTAATGCCGGACAAGGCAGAAACCACCACCAGCACCCGCGCACCTTCGGCGCGGCGACTGGCCACCAGCTCACGAATGTTCTGCCAGCGCGGCAGCGAGGCGACGCTGGTGCCGCCGAATTTCATCACGATCCAGGGGGAGTCCGGGGACAACGGCGCGAGGTTGGGCGGGGTCACGGGCATCCAGTGTCATCAGTCGGGCAAAAATGGTCGCGCCAGTGTTGCGCTGCGGCAAAACAATTGCAAATGCTTTCTTCCCGAAGGTTGTTTGGACGTATGGACGTCTGAATATTCCGATCCCGCCCTGCCCCGCCTCCAGCGCGGCCTGGGGCGCGGAGCTACGGGGGTTCGGGGCCGCTTCGGCGCGAGTCCGGCAAGCGGCGTCCCGCGCCGGTTTGGCGCACCCCTGAGCCGCCGCACCTCATCCGCCGGCAGCGACGCCGCCGCGACAGCGTACCGGACACCGCCTTGGCCGGTGGCACCCGCATGCCTCTAGCTGCTGAACGTTTTCAGGTACGCCAGGCGCATCGACGCTCAACCGCATCCGTGCCGGCAGCAACCGGTTCCACGCCGGCAACGGGCACTGCAACCCGGGCGCGGGCCGGCTCGCCTGCTTGTCAGCCGGCTTCAGCAGTGCGATGTTCTGGCGATTCGCTTCGCTGGAGCCGCCATGTCCCGCCCTCGCCGCATGCTGCAACTGGATGTCTTCGCCCACCAGCTGTTCGACGGCAATCCGCTGGCCGTCGTGGTGGATGCCCAGGGCCTGGACAACGTGGCGATGCAGCGTATCGCGCGCTGGACCAACCTTTCCGAAACCAGCTTCCTGTTGCCGCCCACCCGGCCGCAGGCAGACTACCGCGTGCGCATCTTCACCCCGCGGCAGGAGCTGCCATTCGCCGGCCATCCCAGCGTGGGCAGCGCGTACGCAGCGATCGAAGCCGGGCTGGTCGACCCGGGCAAGGCGGACCTGACCCAGGAATGCGCCGCCGGACTGCTGCCGGTGCGCGTGGATGGACACGGCCCGGCGCGGATCATCCACGTGCAGGCGCCGCCCGCACGCCTGCACGAAATCGCCGGGGCTGCGCGCGCCCAGCTCGCTGCCGCGCTGCATGTGGAACTGGCGCACGACCAGGTCATCCACGTCGACAACGGCCCGCGCTGGATCGTGTGCAACCTGCACGAGGCCTCGAGGGTGCGCGCGCGGGCGCCGGACATGGGCGCAATCGCCAGTTGGTGCACACGGCACGACGTGGTGGGGGTCAGCGTGTTCGGGCGTGAACGCTCCGCCGACGCGGCGATGGCCGTACGCGCATTCTGTCCGGCCGACGGCATCCCGGAGGATCCGGTTACCGGCAGTGCCAACGCCGCCATCATGGCGTGGCTGGCCGCGCGCGCCGATCGCGACGGCTATGGCCTGCATTACCGCGCCAGCCAGGGCCGCGAGGTCGGCCGCAACGGTTATGTGGATGTGGGCCGCGATCCGGACAACGGCGCAATCACCATCGGCGGCGCGTGCGCGATCGGCCTGCGCGGCGAACTGCAACTGCCCGGGCGAAGCTGAGGCCCAGCTTGCCGGACGGCCGGGCCGGCGCCACACCGGCGCGCCGTCGCTGCCGACCCGGCGGCTGCAACGCGGGCTCGATTACGCGAAACGGGAATGGGGAGCGCTGCTTGGCGGCGTGGGTGTCGGCGGTGCCGGCTTAAAGATCGACGCTTACGCGCCGATACCTCTGACACGGAGGACCACTCCGCACTATCTCCCCACCGCCACGAGACACCCACCATGCTCCCAGTGAAAAAACTCGCTGCAATCCTGGCGGCGTCGCTTGCCACCGCCTCCGTGGCTCATGCCAACGACGGCTTCAGCTATCGCCTGTCCGGCTTCGGCACGGTCGGCTATGCGGCCACCGACACGAATGACGTGTTGCTGACCAATCCGAATCAGGTCAAGGGTGCCCGCAAAAGCGGGTCCGCCCTGGTCGATTCGCGTATTGGCGGCCAAGTCGACCTCATCTTCAATCGTACCCTGAGCGCCACCACGCAGGTGATCGCCATGCAAGACACCAAGGGCCATTTCACGCCGCAGCTGCAATGGGCCTTCCTGCGCTACAAGCTGGGCGACAGCGTGGCACTGCGCGTGGGCCGGCTCGGCTTTCCCGCCTACCTCGTATCCGACTACCGCTACGTCGGCTACGCCAATCCGTGGGTACGCGGACCGCTGGAAGTGTACTCACTCTCCCCGGTCGACCACTTCGAGGGCGCCGACATCAGCTGGAATCACGGCCTGACCCACGGCTATCTCACGGTCGAGCTGTTGGCCGGACACATGTCCGCTCCGATCGCCGGCACCGGCTCGAGCAATGGGCGCATGAAGGTCAACCAGTTGACCGGCGCCTATGTCACCTACGAGATCGGCAACCTGCGTGTGCGCGGAGGAATGAGCACCGGCAAAGCCACCCAGCGGATCGGTGACCTCGACCGGCTTTATGCCGGCCTGCACCAGGCCGGATTCGACGACGTCGTCGACCTGTTCCGATCCGACAATTCGCGCTCCACCTTCACCAGCCTGGGCGCGGTCTACGATTCCGGCAAGATCCTGCTGACCGGCGAATACGCCAAGCGCAGCTCCACGTCACGACTGCTCGACGATATCCATGGCTGGTATGGCACCTTCGGCTACCGCCTGGGCAAATGGATGCCCTACGTGACCTGGGCCGGTTTCAGCAAAGGTGACGAAACCGGCGGCTACCACATCCCGGCCTACGGCCCGCTGCTGCCGCTGTCCACGGCCGTGGACAAGCTGGCATCGAGCAACGGCCAGCACTCCACCTCGCTTGGTGTGAAAGTGGACGCAGGCAGCAAGATCGCCGTCAAGGCACAGGTGGACCACGTCTTGCCGGCAGCCCGTGGCGGCACCTTCAGTGGCGTGGCCGTCGGCTACACCGGCCATGCCGTGAACGTCTATTCCGTCGTCGTCGACTTCGTATTCTGAGGATTGTCCCATGCATCGCATTTTCCGAAGCTGCATCCTCGCCGGTGTGCTGAGCCTTGCCACCATGCCCGCATTCGCCGACATGGTGGTGATCACCAGCGCCAAGAGCCCGGTGAAATCCCTGGACAAGGCCGACGTGGCCGCGCTCTATCTCGGCAAGACCGCCAGTTTGCCCGGCGGCGGCAGCGCCAAGCTGTATGACCTGGCCGATGCCAACCCCGCGCGCGAGAAGTTCTACCAGGCAGTCACCGGCAAGTCGGCCAGCCAGGTGAAGTCAGTGTGGTCGCGACTGGTGTTCAGCGGCCGCGCACTACCCCCCAAGGAGCTGTCCAGCGACGCTGCCGTGGTCAAGGCGGTGGCGGCCGATCCCGACGCGGTGGGCTATGTGGACGCCAGCGCAGTGGACGCTTCCGTCCAGATCGTATCCAGGCTGCCGTGACATCCGCACCGGCCGGAGTGAATCCCCATGAAATTCAGAACGCGTATCCTGCTGTTGCCCGCCATCACCCTGGCGCTGTTCGTGGCCGGCTGGCTGGTAAGCGCGGCCATGGCCGCGCAAACCGCCACCTCGGTGGCGACGCTGGGTGGGGTGGACTATCCCTGGCTCGAAGGTGTGAACCACCTTGACGAGCTGGTCAAGCGCACCACTCAAACCACCCAGAGCGCTGTCGCCGAAGGCGACAAGGCCAAGCTGGATGACGTACACGAAATCGCCACCGAAGCTGCCGCCACGGTAAAGCGACTGACCGCCCTGGAGGGCCGCCAGGCCTCCGCTGCCGCCGTCGGCAAAGCCTATGCCGCCTACTCCGCCGCCGCTACCGAAGCGGCCCGGAGCATGCTGGACGGCAGCGACGATACCGCCGCCCGGGTCGGCGCTATGCAGGACACGCAAAAGGCGCTGGCCACGCTGTTGAGTGGCGAGATCAAGACCGCGCAAGGCAACGTCGAGGCACGATTGGAAGCCTCCCGGCTCGGCGTGCGCCGGGTGACGATTTCCAACGCCATCTCGGGCGCAACCATCGTGCTGGCGCTGCTGCTCGGCGCCTGGCTGGTGCTGCGGGCGATTGCGCGTGACCTCGGCGCCGAACCGGAACACCTGCGCACCATCGTCGAGCGCATTGCCGCCGGCGACCTGCAGACCTGGGACGACGACCACCAGGCCGATCCGCGCTCGGTGCTCGGCAAGTTGCAGGCGATGGCCGCCCAACTGGCGCAGATCGTCGGATCGATCCGACGCGCATCACAGGAAGTGGGCGATGCGTCGGCACAAATTGCCCAGGGCAACGACGACCTTTCGCGGCGCACCCAGACCCAGGCCGCCGCGCTGGAGGAAACCGCCGCCTCGATGGAGCAGATGACCGCGTCGGTCAAGCGCAACGCCAGCAACGCAAGCCAGGCGGACCAGATCACCCGTGACGCGCGCAGCAAGGCGGAACAAGGTGGCCAGGTGATGAGCGACACGCACGAGGCGATGCAGGCCATCAACGCCTCCAGTCAGCGCATCGGCGACATCGTGGGCCTGATCGACGAGATCGCTTTCCAGACCAACCTGCTGGCGCTCAATGCCGCCGTCGAGGCTGCCCGCGCCGGCGAACAGGGCCGCGGCTTCGCCGTGGTCGCCAGCGAAGTGCGCAGCCTGGCCCAGCGTTCCGCCGGGGCGGCCAAGGAGATCAAGATGCTGATCAAGGACAGCGTCGAAAAGGTCACCGCCGGCAGCAAGCTGGTCGAACACTCCGGTCGCACGCTTGCCGAGATCATCGAAGGCGTGAAAAAGGTTACGGACACCGTCGCCGACATCGTCGCCGCCAGCCACGAGCAGGCTGCGGGTATCGACGAGGTCAGCCACACCGTGATCAACATGGATGAAAGCACCCAGCAGAACGCGGCCCTGGTCGAGCAGGCGTCCGCTGCCAGCCGTGCCATGCAGGAGCAGGCCACCATGCTGATGCAGCAGGTCGCCTTCTTCCGGTTGCCCTCCGCCAGGGACGAGGAGCACACTGACGAGGCTGCCGCCGCGCCGACTGCACGCATCGCCGAGGTCCCGTCGCCCGGCACACCGGCTTCACCGAAGGTGCTGGCGGCGATGGGTGCAGAGGCCGCGTGGCAGGAGTTCTGAGACCGCCGACCGGGGTGGTGGCGGCTTGCCACCGCCCCGCCTGATCTGCGCGGAAAGCGTACCCACGCCCGCAACATCCTCGACCCGCGATGAACGGCATCCGGCAGCACGACTGCCGTGGTCACCCGGCGATGCCACAATAGGCGGACGACCCGCGGAGATCCCCCCATGCTGCAAGCCCACGCCCAGCCCGCCGAACCGGCCAGCAACATCGTGCCGGAGAAGGTCCGCGACGGCATCGGGCTGCAGATCAACGGCGAGAACTTCCGCCACACCGGCGACCCGCAGATGCCGTTGCTGTGGTACCTGCGCGACGTACTGCGACTGACCGGCACCAAGTACGGCGGCGAGCATGGCGAGAACGGCGCCGACCTGGTACTGCTGGGCGACAAGGCGGTCTCCGCGATCACTCTGCCGATGAGCACCCTGGCCGGCGCGTCGGTGACCACGGTCGAGGGCCTGACCGCCAACGACGGCACCTTGCACCCGCTGCAGCAGGCCTTCATCGACGAGGACGCGATCGGGTGTGGCTACTGTACCCCCGGCTGGCTGATCGCCGGCGTGGCCCTGCTCCGACGCACACCCAAACCTGGCGACGGCGACATCGACCAGTTGCCCAACCTGTGCCGCTGCGGCTGCCAGACCCGGGTGCGTCGCGCGATCAAGCGCGCCGCTGCAGGCAAGGCAGGCCAGCCGTGAACCCGGACCACACGAACCATACCATCCGGCTTGGCCGTCGCCGTTTCCTGCAGGTGCTGGCCGGGACAGCCGGCGCACTGGTGGTGGGTATCCGCGTGAGCGATGCGGCAGACGCCCGGCTGCCGCCGGCCCTGCTTGGCGACCGGTTTCACGAGCTGGGCGCCTACGTGCGCATCAACGCCGACGGCAACGTGCTGATCGGCGCGCGCGACCCGGATACCGGCACCGGCGTGGCCACCTCACTGCCGCGTATCATCGCCGACGAGCTCGACGCCGACTGGAACCGGGTCAGCGTGATCGCACTGGGCCTGGGGGTCGGCGACCGGAACGGCAAGCCCGAGTGGATCTACGGCCGTCAGGTCGGCGGCACCGGCCATTCGATCCCGGCCGCGTGGCGCGACCTGCGGCAGGTCGGCGCGCTGGCGCGCTGGCTGCTGCTGCAGGCCGCCGCGCGGCGGTTGGGCGTGTCCGCCAACCGCCTGCGTTGCGACTCCGGCACGGTGATCGCGCCCGATGGCCGCCGGGTCACCTACGGCAGCCTTGCCGCGGACGCCAGCCAGATCGCATTGCCGGCGCAGGCGCCCGCCGTGAAGTCTGCCAGCAGCTACCAACTGATCGGTCGGCCTGCCGGCGACGCCAATGCCCACGACATCGTCACCGGCCACGCCCGCTACGCGATCGACGAGCATCCAGGCGATGCCCTGGTCGCCGTGCTGGTGCGTTGCCCGTGGCCGGACGGCACGCTCGCGCGCATCGATACCAGTGACACGCTGGCGAACAAGGGCGTGGTCAAGGTCGTCCAGCTGAAACCCGAGCCGGGACAACCGCGCGGCAGCACGGTGCTCGCCCCGGCCGTCGCCGTGCTGGCGACGGACACCTGGGCCGCGCTGCAGGGGCGTTCCAAGCTCAGGCTCGAATGGAAACCCGGTGCCAGTGCCGGCGAGAGCAGCAGCGCCATGGAACAGCAGGCGATCGCCATGCTGGACAGCCAGGCCGCACCGACCACCCGCGTGCGCGACGATGGCGACTTCGACGCGGCCGGCAAGAAAGCGGCGCGCCGCCTGGAAGCCACCTATTTCCAGCCCTGGCTGGCCCACGCCACCGCCGAGCCGATGAACTGCCTGGTGCGGCTGGACAAGGACCGCGCCAGTTTGGTGGTGCCGACCCAGGCGCCGCAGAAAGCCTGGGCCGTGGTGCAACGCCTGACCGGACTCAAGCCGGCGCAGATCGAAATCCGCGTGCCCCGCGTCGGCGGCGGTTACGGCCGCCGGCTCGATCACGATTTCGTCGCCGAAGCGGTGATGCTGGCGCAGGCCGTCAACAAGCCGGTACGGTTGTTGTGGACGCGGGACCAGGATTTCAGCCACGACTACTACCGCTCCGGTTGCGTGCACCGGTTCCACGCCATCATCGACCGCAAGCGCCAGCTCATCGGCTGGAACCAGCGCATGGTCAGTGCCTCGGCACTGAGCCTTCGCGGGGTACCCGAGGATCGCCTGTGGAGTTCGGAGCTGCGCGCCGACCAATTGCCCGCCGGCCTGGTGCCGAACCTGCGCAGCGACTGGTACGCGCAGCAATCGGCGATACCGCGCGGCCCATTCCGCGCCATGCCGCATCTCAGCAACGCATTCGCGGTCGAAGGCTTCATCGACGAAATTGCCCACCGGCTGCGCGAGGATCCGCTGAAGACGCGCTTGCGCATCCTCGGCGAACCACGCCTGCTGCCGCTGGGCAACGGCGCGTCACTGGATATCGGCCGCCTGCGCAACGTGCTGCAACTGGTTGCCGACCGCATCGAATGGAAGAACTGGCTGCACAGCGTCAACGGTCTCGGCATCGCCTGCTGGCATTTGGACGGCACCTACGTGGCACACGCGATCGAGGCCGCCGTGCAGGGCGAGACGCTGCTCATCAAGCGCGTTGCCTGCGCCGTCGACGTGGGCCGCGTGATCAACCCGTTGGGCCTGCAAGGACAGGTCGCCGGCGCCACTCTCGATGCGCTGTCCACCGCACTCAACCCGGCGATCACCTTCAGGAACGGCCAGGTCCAGCAACACAGCTACAAGGACTACCCGCTGGCCAGCATGGCCCAGTTGCCCAACGACGTCGAAGTGATCGTCGTACCCGACGACCGCCCGCCTGCCGGCGCCAGCTTCCTGGCCATGCCCACCGCCGCGCCCGCCCTGGCCAACGCCGTGTTCCGCGCCAGTGCCGTGCGCGTCCGCCGGCTGCCGCTGATGAAGGAATTGCTGCGGTTGTTGTGAGGGCCGGCCGCACGACCTTCGGCAGCGAGCAACTGGTGGGTGGTGAACACGTCGGCGATACCGGTCCGAACCTGGCCGGACGCCACCAGACCGGCTACCTCGCCGGTGATGTCGCTGACGCTGCGGCCCCGGGTCGGCACGGCAAACCCGCCCGGCACGACGCTCGACGCGCGCAATCAGCTCATGGATACAGCAATCGGCTGGTCCAGGTCTGGCCGTGGCGGCTCCAGCGCACCCGCTCGTGCAGGCGGAACCTGGCACCGTACCAGAACTCCAGCATGTCCGGTTCCACCACGAAGCCACCCCAGTGCGGTGGCCGGGGGACTTCACGCCCCTCGAACTCGGCCTCGTAGCGTGCCACCCGCTGCTCGAAGGTGTCGCGATCGGGCAGCGTCTGCGACTGCAGCGAGGCCCAGGCGCCGACCTGGCTGCCGCGCTCGCGACTGGCGAAATAGGCGTCGGACTCGTCCTCCGGCAATCTGCGCGCGGCACCTTCGACCCGCACCTGCACGCCATCGCGTATCTGTTTCCAGTGAAAGCACAGGGCTACCAGCGGGTGCGCCTCCAACTGGGTGCCCTTGTCGCTCTGGTAATTGGTGAAAAAGCGGAAGCCGCGCTGGTCGACGCCTTTCAGCAGCACGATGCGCGAGGCAACCTGACCGGCGCCCTCCACGGTGGCCAGATTCATCGCCGTCGGCTCCCGGTCGCCACTGGCCTTGGCCTCCTCCAGCAGGTGCAGAAAAGTATCCAGGATTTCAGGTTTGAGCATGATGTGTGAAACTTCCCTTTTGCAGCGTGGACTACCCGCGCCATCTTGGAGCGAACAAAACTGTCCGATGATAGTGCAATGATCCTCGCATGCCTCGTCACGTCAACGCGGGAAACCGCGCGATGCTTCCACATGCCGGGTGAAAACGACGGCGACGCCGCTGGCTTGGCGCACAAGCTGCCGCGCGCCACCGCGCGGCCCCGTCCCGGGGTGCGCGCCCGATGATGCCGCCGGGAGAGCGGCAGAACGAGGCGCTTGCCGGGCACCTGCTCGACCAGTACGCCGGGCGCATCGCCCGCTCGCGCCGTCCCTACATCCTGGGCCTTTCCGGCTTGCAAGGCAGCGGCAAGAGCACGTTGGCACGGGTAATGAAAGCCCAGGCCAAGGCCCGCGGCTGGCCCACCGAGGTCCTGTCGCTGGACGATTTCTACTATGCCCGCAGCGAACGCGAAGCACTGGCCCGCGACGTGCATCCGCTGCTGCGCACCCGCGGCGTGCCTGGCACCCATGAGATCGAGTTGCTGATGTCGGTGCTGGCGGCCGTGCCGCAGGCATCCGATCGACTGGCCGTCACCTACCCGCGGTTCGACAAGGGTCGCGACACCCGGCTGCCGCCCTCGCGCTGGCCGCGCATCACCAAGCGGCCGAAGCTGGTGATCGTCGAAGGTTGGGCACTCGGCATCCGGCCCCAGCCACTGAGCGCCCTGGTGCAGCCCATCAATGCGCTGGAACGCGACGAAGACCCCGACGGCACCTGGCGCCGCTGGGTCAACAAGCAACTGCGCGGCTACCAGCCGCTATGGCGCAAATTCGACGCCTTGATCGTGCTGCAGGCACCCAACTGGGACATCGTGCGCCAGTGGCGCGGCGAGCAGGAGCAGGAACTGCTGGCGCGCCACGCCCCGCTGGCCATGGACGCCGCCAGCATGGACCGGTTCCTGATGCACTTCGAGCGTCTCAGCCGCCACGCGTTGGCCACCCTGCCCGCGCTCGCCGATACGGTCGTGGAATACGACGATGAGCGGCATGTGACGGGATTGGAGCACGGGTGAACCGGGGTTCCCCGCCGCATCAGGTGGGTTGCCGTCTCCTTGCCACCCCTGAGGCGGCGCGGGAGAACGAAAGTCGCTCGGCCCGGACCACCATTCAAAGAAGCCGGTGGCGCGATGGCCGCCACCGGCAAATGCTGCGCTGGAGCGGATGGCGGGTGAGGCGGCAGGCAACGTGCCGGTCCCGGAAGATCGGGGGCAACATCGGCGCACCGAAACCGCCCCGGCAAGAGAACCGCGACCCACGCCGCGCAGGCACACGAAGAGCACTGCCCTGCATCACATCCAAGCGAAGGCTCCCTCACTGAAACTGGTCGCTCGCCGGCACCCACGAACTGCCTGGCGACACCGGCGCGTCGAGCGGTCGCACGGACTGCTCGTCGGGGGCACAACCGGGCGGCGGCGGACCGCCCGCGACGCGCGCGGCAGCGCATCCGGGGCGGTTGTCGAACTTGACCATCGGCGCCAGTGACGATGCGGCCGGCGCCGGACTGCCGGCTGCAGGCACGGGTGGCGCAAGAGGCTGCGCGGGCGCCAGATGCAGCGGGTCGTAGACCTTGTCGGCGACGGGTTCGGCAGGCGGATCGGGATTTTGACAACCGAACAGGGCGATCGGCAGCAACGGCTTCACCGCGCACTCGACGCGCACCCCGCGCGGCAGGTGGAAGGTGCGCCTGACCGTGGTTTTCTCCACCGCCCGACGCAATACGGTGTCGACCGAGCTTTCGTCGTCGGGCGTCCAGTCCTGGTCGAAGCGGGTGGGCCGGTAACCGATGTCCGGCGCACGGTGGCGCATGATTTCGGTGTCGCCGGTCGGCTTCAGCTGCACGTAGTCGCCGACGACACCATGCGGCGCACCCTCGATCGCACCGGGCTGGTCGCCGCCGGGCCTGCCCGCGGCCAGCGACTTGCCCTGCGTATCGGTGGATTGGCCGGCGGTCGCCGACGGGCGTGGCGCGGAGGATGCGATCCGGGTCGGGATCGGCGGTTCATCGGCAGCGCCGGTTGGCTCGCCCACCGGGGCGGCGTCACTACCTTGCGGCGTGGCGTCGGGCGCGCGACTGACGTCTGCCGCGAGGGCGGCTATCGGCAGCTCCGCCGCGGAATTCGGGGGCTCGGTCCTGGCTGGCGTGGCAAGCGGCACAGGCTCGCCGACCGGATTCGGCACAGTTGCCGGCGATGCAATATCCGCCACCGTGACAGTGCTGCTCATTGCCGGATGCAAGACGGAAGGCGGTGCCGCCGGCCCCCGTACCAACTGATCCAGGTCGAGCCTGGGCATCGGCACCGGCGCGGGCGCCGGCAGCGTCGGCGCCGAGGCGGCCCTGGCCGGCGCGGCCGGTGGCTGCGGCGCGGGCGTCACGCTGACGGCTGCGATCCTCTCCGGCACGGTCAGGTGCAAGGCCATGGCTGGCAGGTTGGCTGGCGCGGGCACGCTGGCCTTGGACAAGGTCAGCGAGGCAGGCGGCAGGACCGGGCGGTTGCCCTCGGCCTGCGGCGGGCGCACCGGTTCGGGCTGGACCTGCGGCGGTGCCGGCAGCAGCGCAGTCGGTATCGGTACCGCCAGCACCGGAGGTTCGCCGGCCGGCACCAACGGCTTTGGCAACGGCAGCGGCGCGGGCGCCGGCAGGGTCGCCGGCGGCGGCGCGGCCGGCGCCGGTTGCGGCACCGGTGCCGGCGCATGGGTGGCGGCCGCGATCGCCGGTAGTGCGGGTACCGGCGCCACGTTCACGACGGCCGCTGCGGTATCCGCCCCGGGTTCGTGATGCACCGCCGGCGGAGTACGTCGCCCTTGCCGGCGCGGGCCCAGCTCCTTCGGCGGAGTGCCGCGAACCGCCGGTGGCGGCGGCGGTTCGGAGGGTTCGATCAGGCGCACCTGCAGTACCTGTTCGCTGCGGGGCGGCGGCGACAGCTTGGGCTGGTACGCCGCCCCGAGTACGAAACCGAACAGGAAGAACAGATGCACCAGCAGCGTGCCTGCCATCGCCAGCACGTGTCGACCGCGCTCGCGCGGAGGCGGCTGCCGGCGCAGATGGTAGACATGGCCACGCATCGCCGCCGCCAACGGTGACTCCAGCAGGGTTCGCGCCGGGTTGAGGGTACGACCAGCAGTGGTGGGGTCCGGGGGCAGCACGGGCATGCAGCCAGTGTAGCCGGGGGCGCCGTCGCTGCGTCGGGCTCGCAGTCAGGAACCGCCAGCATCCCGGGCGGCGCGTTCGCGCAGCTCCGCGTCCACCGAGCGATTGGGCGTATCCACCGGGCAACCATGGGCCAACGGCTTGCCGGCCCGATACATCGCGATGCACGCCTCCACGCTGGGCGGCTCGAATCCGTGTGCGTGGCCGTCCAGCGACCTTGCCGGCGCCATGTTGAGGCGCTCGTCGCCGCCCTTCGATGACGGTGGCGGCGGCGGGTCGCCGCCGCAGCCACCGGCCAGCATCGCCAGGGACACCGCGCAATGGACGCGCAGGCCGCCCGGCAAGCGGATGGTTTTCTGCACGGTGGTCTTGTCCACCAGTCGCTGCAGGACGTCGTCGACGGAACTGCCGCCGCGTTGCCAGTCGTCCTCGAAGCGCGTGGGACGGTACTCGACCGGACTGTCGTGCCGCATAATTTGCGTATCCCCTTGCGGCATGCGCTGCACGTAGCCGGGCACAGGCGCACTGGCCGCGGGCGCCGGCAACAGCGGCCGGCCCTGCGCATCGAGCAGGCGCGGCGTGGTGGCGCCGACGGGCGGCGCCTGCACGACCAGCGCACCCTCGGCCGGCGGCACGGGCGGGGTACGCGGAGCCGGGGGTGGCGGCAGTGCTGGCGGCGGTGGAGGCGCGACGGGCGCCGAACCGGTATCGATGAAACGGACCTGCAGGAACTGGCCCGATGTCACGGCCGTCGTCGGCGCGCGCGTGCCGTACCAGCCGATCACCCCGAACAGGCCATGCAGCAACAGCACCAGCGCCACGGCGAGCCAGCGGATCGCCGGTTCGACCGGCGCCTCGCGCCAGCGGCGCTGCTGCGAGGCGGCGCGCGCACGCCAGTCCCGGGCCGCGGGCGCGACCGGCAGCGGTTCGACCCGCGGCGACCCTGGCGCCGGTGGCCGGGGCGGCTGGAAATGTGGCGCGACAGCGATGACGATGCCTCATGGAGAGCGGATGGCGGCGGCAGGATGACGGATGCTGCTTGAACCCCGGTAGACCATGACCCGTCACGCACGGCAGCGCATCCGGTCCAACCGCCGGCCACGCGCGTGGCGGATTCCTCCGCAGTGCAGCTTGACCACACCTGTGCTTGGCACAAGGCTAGCAGCCTGCGTGCCCGCCCAGTTTGCACGCCGTGCAAGGAAGATCGGGTGAAATGCATGTCGATACATGCGCGGGGCCACGCCCGTATCGAGGAGGGTCGCATCGTGTCCTACACCACGGAAAGCATCCGCAACATCGCGCTCGTCGGGCACGCCGGCGCCGGCAAGACCACGTTGTTCGAGGCGTTGTTGCATGCCGGCGGGGCGCTCCAGAACGTGGGCACGGTCGAGCGCGGCAATACCGTTTCCGACACCGACAGCCAGGAGCAGGCACGCGCCTGTTCGATCGACAGCTGCGTGGCGCAGGTCGAGCACGGCGACTGCCGCATCAACCTGATCGATACCGCCGGTTACTCCGATTTTCGCGGTGCCACGCTGTCCGCGCTGGCCGCGGTCGAAACCGTGGCCGTGGTGGTCAACGCGATCAACGGCGTCGAGCACAGCACCCGCCGGATGATGATGCATGCACGCGAACGCGGTCTGGCACGCATGTTGGTGGTCAACAAGATCGACTTCGACGGCGCCAACCTGGCAGCGCTGGTGGACGCACTGCGCGAGGAGTTCGGCAGCGAATGCCTGCCGGTGAACCTGCCCGCCAACCGCGGCAACCGGGTGCTCGACTGCTTTTTCCAGCGCGAAGGCAGTACCGACTTCTCCTCGCTGGCCGAGGCGCATCGGCAGATCCTCGACCAGGTGGTGGAGATCAACGAAGCGGTGATGGACAGCTATCTCGACCGGGGCGAGGATGCGCTGAGCCCGCAGCAGTTGCACGACGCCTTCGAGCAATGCCTGCGTGAGGGACATCTGGTGCCGATCTGCTTCGTCAGCGCACGCACCGGTGCCGGCGCAAAGGAGCTGCTCGATGTCGCCGCACGACTGCTGCCGAACCCGGCCGAGGGCAATCCGCCGCCGTTCGTGGGTGGGGACGCCAGGCCGCTGGGCGTGACGATCGACCCGGATGCGCCGGTGATCGCCGATGTGTTCAAGATCATCAACGATCCGTTCGTGGGCAAGCTGGGCGTGTTCCGCGTATGGCAGGGCACGGTACGCCGCGACAGCCAGTTGCTGGTGGACGACGGGCGCAAGCCGTTCAAGGTCGGTCACCTGTTGCGTCTGCAGGGCAAGAATCACGTCCAGATCGACGAAGCCATTCCGGGCGACCTGGCCGCGGTGGCCAAGGTCGAGGAAATCCACTTCGACGCGATACTGCACGACTCGCACGACGAGGACCGGATCTCGCTGGTCCCGCCGGCCTTTCCCACCCCGATGTACGGCCTCGCGCTGGAACCCAGACACAAGGGCCAGGAGCAGAAGCTCTCCAACGCGCTGGCGCGGCTGGCCGAGGAGGACCCCTGCTTCCGCGTCGAGCACCACAAGGAGCTCAACGAGACGGTGGTGCGCGGGCTGTCCGAGTTGCACCTGAAGGTGATGCTGGAACGCATGCGCGAGCGCTACGGCGTGGAGGTGGAGACCCACCCGCCGCGCATCGCCTACCGCGAAACGATCGCGGCCCGGGCCGAAGGGCACCACCGGCACAAGAAGCAGAGCGGTGGCGCCGGCCAGTTCGGCGAGGTGTTTTTGCGCATCGAACCGCTCGAGCGCGGGGCCGGTTTCGAATTCGTCGACGCGACCAAGGGCGGCGTCATCCCCGGCCAGTTTCTGCCGGCGGTCGAAAAGGGGGTGCTGCAGGCGATGGAGCGAGGCGCGGTGGCAGGCTATCCGCTGCAGGACCTGCGGGTGACCGTCTACGACGGCAAGTTCCACTCGGTCGATTCAAAGGAGGTCGCCTTCATCAGCGCCGGCAAGAAGGCATTCCTCGACGCCGTCGCCAAGGCACACCCGGTCGTGCTGGAGCCGATCGTCAACCTCGAGGTGGCGATCCCCGAGCACCACGTGGGCGACGTCACCGGCGCTCTGGCCGGCAAGCGTGCCCGCATCATGGGCACGGACACGCAGCGCGGCGGCGAACTGGTGATCAAGGCCCAGGCGCCGCTGGCCGAACTGATCGATTACCCCACCGAGCTGAAGTCGATGACCGGCGGCCGCGGCCGCTACAGCCTCGACCTGAGCCACTACGAGGTGGTACCGCCGAATGTGCAGAAGCAGCTCAATGAGGCATGGAGGCCGCGTGTCGAGGAGGATTGATGAGGAGTGCTGCTTCTGCCTGGGACGAGATGGTCACGGCCGCCCGCAGCCCGGCCTCGTCTTCGGCGCGCACGTCGGTGGCCAGCACCACCTGCCGGTTGCGCTCGTCGTCGCCAGCGTCGCCTCGCGGCGGTCGAAGACCGGCTTCGGTCGCATCCGGCTCAAGCCCTCCGGGGCTTCGGCTTGAGCAGGGTACCGGTGCATTCCGGCGAACCGCAGCGGCAAGCCCACCGCTTCTTCAGCCGCGCCGTATGCGGCACGTCCAGCACGATGCCGTAGTCGTAGGTCAGCTCCTCGCCCGGCTCGATCGCGCGGATCGCCTCGATCATCACCTTGTCCCGGCGCGGGTCGCCGCTGGCACTCTCCTCGACCACGGCGCGGCAGTTCGGGGTGCAGCTGTGGTTGATCCAACGTGCGCTGTTGCCTTGCTGGTTGGCGTCGATGACGTAATCGTCGTTGAGCGTGAACAGGAAGGTGTGCCCGGTCTCGCCACCGTCGCCGTAAAGCTCATCGGCCTCGGCCTGGGTGAGCAGCTTGCCCTTGTACTGGATGATGTGCTCGCCGCACGCAATCGAGCTGACGGCGAACACGCCGTTGCCGTGGATCGGTGAACGGCGCGCCACAAAGCGGCGCGCCCGTGAAGCCTGGGTCATGGAAAAATCTGCGGTGTCCGGAAGAGCGACGATGATGCCGATTGTCAGGCGGAATGGAAACCGTGGCCGGTGGTGGCCGGGCCGGTACGAGCTGATCACGCCCGCCATGCGCAGACCATTCCCCATTCCCCATTCCCTGCTAAGATTCAAACAATCGTTTGAGGTCAGGCCATGAAACGACTGCTACGCGGATCATTGCTGTTCCTGCTCGGCGCCGGGCTGGTCGCCTGTGGCCCGGCAAAGAAGAGCGTGTACCCGCCTACGCTGAGCATCCAGCAACTGACCGTGCTGCCAGACGGCCAATGGCGGCTGACCCTGCGCATCCAGAACAACAGCTACGGCGAAATGGATTTCGAGTCGCTGGAGGGCCAGTTGCGGATCGGCGCGCTGGCTCCGATCCGCCTGCACGGCGACTTCGAGCGGGATATCCCCCAACTGGCCGGCGACGTGGTGCCGATCGACGTGCTGCCAACCGCGGCGATGAGTCAGGCCCTGCAAGCCTCCGCCGGCAAGGGCAGCGCCAGCGCGCTGGCCTACCACATCAAGGGCAGCATCCGCGCCAAACCACAGCAGGAAAAGCACGCCCGGGACTTCGATTTCGACGGCAACGGCTGGATATCGCCGGTACCGGGCATTCCCGACACCTGGCGCTGAGCCGCGCCACACGACGACTCTCTCCAAGGAACCCCCATGACTGCTTACAAGGCCCCCCTAGACGATCTGCGCTTTGCCCTGTTCGACGTGCTCGGCGCCGAACCGATCCTGACCGCGCTGCAAGGCGGTGAAGGACACAGCCGCGACCTGCTCGACGCCGTGCTGGAAGAAGCCGGTCGGTTCAGCGAGCAGTTGCTGGCGCCGACCAACGCACCTGCCGATGCGGAAGGCTGTCAGTTCGACAAGGCCGCTCACACGGTGACCACGCCAAAGGGTTTCAAGGAGGCCTTCCGGCAATTCGTCGAAGGCGGCTGGACCGGCCTGACCAATCCCGAAGCCTACGGCGGCCAGGCCCTGCCTGGCGCGCTGGGCACCGCGACCACCGAGATCTTCCAGTCCGGCAACCTGGCCTGGAGTCTGTACCCCCTGCTCTCCGAGGGCGCTACCCACGCGCTGGAACAGCACGGCGAGGAATGGCAGCGCGAACAGTTCATGAAGCCGATCGTGGCCGGCCGCTGGACCGGCACCATGTGCCTGACCGAACCGCAGGCCGGCTCCGACCTCGGTCTGCTGAAGACCCGCGCCGAGCCGGGCGCCGCCGATGCCAACGGCCACCCGACCTGGAAGCTCACCGGCACCAAGATCTTCATCAGCGCCGGCGAGCACGACCTCACCGAGAACATCGTGCACCTGGTGCTGGCACGCCTGCCCGACGCGCCGGAAGGCAGCCGCGGTATCTCGATGTTCATCGTGCCCAAGTTCAAACTCGATGCCGACGGCACACCGGGCGAGCGCAACAGCGTGGCCGCCGGCGCGATCGAGCACAAGATGGGCATCCACGCCTGCTCCACCTGCGTGATGAATTTCGACGGCGCCGAGGGTTACCTGATCGGCAAGCCGCACAAGGGCCTGATGGCCATGTTCACCATGATGAATGCGGCGCGCCTGTCGGTCGGCGTGCAAGGCCTGGCACTGGCCGAGCGCGCGCTGCAGAACAGCCTCGACTACGCCCGCGAGCGCCTGCAGTCGCGCTCGCTGTCCGGTCCGAAGTTTCCCGACAAGCCTGCCGACAACCTGCTGGTGCAGCCGGACGTGCGCCGCATGCTGCTGACCCAGCGCGCGTTCGTGGAAGGCTCGCGTGCACTGGTGCTGTACACCGCGCTGCAGACCGACATCGAGCACCGCGGCACCGACGAAGCCGCGCGCCGGAAGGCCGGCGAGCTGGTGGCGTTCCTGATCCCGATCGCCAAGGGCATGGTCACCGAATGGGCGCAGGAGAGCACCAAGGAAGCGCTGCAAATCTACGGCGGCCACGGCTACATCGCCGAGAACGGCATGGAGCAGTTCGTCCGCGACGCCCGCATCATCACCTTGTACGAGGGCACCACCGGCATCCAGGCCGCGGACCTGCTCGGGCGCAAGATTCTCCAGCTGCAGGGCGTGGGCTTCAAGCACTTCCTGGAGGAGATCAGCGCATTCTGCCAGCAGCACGCCAAGACCGAATCGCTGAGTGCGTTCATCGGCCCGCTGGCCGTGGCCACCCGCAACTGGAGTGACCTCACCCTGACCCTGGCGCAGCGAGTCCAGGCCAATCCGGAGGAACTCGGCGCCGCCGCCACCGATTACCTGTATTACTCCGGATACATCACGCTGGCCTATCTGTGGGCGCGCAGCGTATTTGCGGCGGAAACCGGAACCCGTCCGGCGGCCTTCAAGCAGGCCAAGCGCGACACCGCGTCGTTCTATTTCGCCCGTATCCTGCCGCGCATCCTGACACACCAGGCCGCGATCGAGGCGGGCGTGGCCAGCCTGCCTGCGATCGACTGATGCAACGACAATCGCCTACGCAGAAAAGCCCGGATCGCTCCGGGCTTTTCTGTTCCGCCGGGAATGTGGTTCAACCGGCTGTATTCCGAGTTCGACCGCCGATATGCGGCAGGACAAGGTGCCGAAGCAGGTCAGGTTTGGCTCAAAAGCGGCATCCTCGCGGCCAACGGCTGCCTACTCGCCGCGGGCTTCCTGGAACGTCGGTCCGCTCGCACGCAGGTACTGCTGGACCATCGCATCGTGGACGGTCGCAGCCTGCATCAGCTCGCGGGCCAGCTCTTCCTGCGCTTCGGCAACGCCGGGCTTCGCCGGCCTGGCGGCAGTGGCGGGGACAGCCCGGGCGGTCCTCTGCGCATGCACATCGGCCGGCTGGAGCTCGTCAACGAGCAGATGGGAGATGTCATAGGCGATGTCGTTCATGCCTGGAGCCATGCAACAGACTTGCCAAGTTACCGCCGGCAGGCGCAGCCTGGGATGCACACTCACGGGAGATGGCGATGAAATGGTTACTGGCGTTCGTGGCAGGGTTCGTATCCACCCTGGTATTTCATCAGGGTCTGCTTGAATTGCTGCACCTGGCCGGCGTCTTCCCGCGCGCCGCCTGGAACCTGGCACCGGTGCCGCCGTGGAACGTGCCCGCGGTCATCTCGCTGGCCTTCTGGGGTGGCCTGTGGGGCATTGTGCTGTGGGCGCTGGTCCGTCACCTGCGCGGCGGCAAGCGCTGGCTGTGGGGTGCGATCTGGGGCGCCTTGCTGCCGAGCATCGTGGCGCTGTTCGTGGTGTTCCCGCTCAAGGGCGGGCCGATCGGCGGCGGCTTCGACCCGAAGCTCATCGCCGGTGCGCTGCTGCTCAACGGCGTATGGGGGCTGGGCGTGGTGGCGCTGATGAAGTGGTACCGGCAGGGCTGAAAAGTTCGTCCGACAGGCGAGCCGTGCGCGGGCATGAAAAGCCCATCCACGCCGGCGCGACCATGGCTGAGGATGCGCCGACGCTGTGGTGAATTCGAAGTGACGCACCCGCATGCGATCTGCGGCGTGCTTCACCTCAACGCTTGGAGAGCCTGGTGCCGACCTTCGCACTCAACGGTGGCGGGAGCGGCGGCCTTGGAATCGAGATGCCCCTTTCCTTGAGTTGTTCACTGTCCCGCTTGATGTTGCCAGGGTCCAACTTGCCTGCGACAGGCTTCGCCTGCGCGCGGATTCCAGCCTTCTTGATGGCGCTGGCCGGTTTGGCACGTTTCGTGGTAGTGCTGTTGCGCTTGATGCTCATGTCATTCTCCGGTGGAGTGCCCCGTGGCTTTGCGCGGAGCGGGTGGTTCCGCATCTTCACCCTTGCCCGCGGCCCCCGGTGGAGACAGCAGGCCCAGGCGGCGGAAGGTGAGATTGCTGGAGATCAGGGTTTCGGCGACCTTGTTGGCACGGGCGATGGCAATTTGTCGGCGGGCCGGCTCGATCTCCCCGAGTAGTGCCAGGGTCTCCGCATTCAGCAGCGCCACCTCGCCGGTCTGGTTCGGCAGCGATTCGGAGCGCGTCACCAGTTCGCGTGCACGCGCCCGGTCGCCCAGCATCAACCGGTAAAAACCCAGTGCGGCCACGGCATGGGCGTCATCGGGCTGGGCCTGCAGATACTTTTCTGCACGCATCGCGGCTTCCGTGAAGGCTTTCTGCGCACCGGCGGTGTTCGGCTTCGGATTCGCCCACAAGGCATAACCCAGATTGCCCCATGGCAGGTAGTCCTCGGGATCCAGCTCCGTGGCCCGGCGCTGCAGCTCGACCGCCTCGTCGAATTTGCCCGCCTGATGCCTGAGCAAGCCGAGATCGGTCAGGTTTGACGCGGTCGGCCGGATCGCAATGGCATGCTCCAGCGCAGATGCTGCATTGGCATTGTCTCCCGCCGTCAGGTAAAGCGCCCCCAAGGTGTCCCAGAAGTCGGCATTGTCCGGGGCCAGCTCTACCGCGCGACGATACGAAGCCACAGCCTGCTTCGGCTTGCCATCGAGATACTGCTGGTAGCCGATATTGGCATGAACGAACGCGTCGTCCGGACTCAATGCAAGCGCTTGCTGGAACTCCTTCATGGCCAGCTCGTGCTTTCCTTCGGAGGCATAGACCTGGGCCATGCCGACATGCGCCGAAACCAGCATGCGCGGCGTCCGCGCGTTGCCCACGCTCTGGCGATAGTGTTCGAGTGAACGCGCGGGATCACCAACCGTGCTGTACAGCTTGCCCAGTGCCAAATTGACCTCGGCCAGGCTGGGGTCCATCTGTGCGGCGCGCTCGCAGGCAAGCCGCGCGTTGTCGAACGCCGTGGCGTTGTGCTGGTTCTTGAGGCGCAGGATCTCCGCGCGGCAGATCCCCGCCTGCGCTTTCGCAAACCCGCTGTCCTGTTTCAACGCCCGGCCGAAGTGTTCGATCGCCTCGCCGGCGGCGTCGGGCGTGGCACGTTCGTTCAGCAGCGTCAGGCCCTGCAGGTAACTGTCGAACGCAGCCTCGTTGTGGGTGGGAGTGAGGCGCTTCACCAAGGCCTCGTTCTCACCCGGGATCGTCCCCAGCAGCGCATGCACGACCTCGCTGGCGATCTCGCTCTGGGTGGCGAATATGCCGGAAAGTTCACGATCATAGGTATGGCTCCACAGCGTGAAGCCGGTGACCGTGTCGGACAGGCGCGCCGTGATTCGCAGGCGCTGCCCCTCACGACGCACGCTGGCATCCAGGATGGCCGCCACACCGAGGCGGGCGCCCAGCGCCTTGACGTCGTATGCGCCCGTTTTTGCAGCAGGCGGGACCGACGCGACAACGTTCAGCCCTTTCACGCCGGCCAGCGCGTCGCGCATTTCCTCCGTCAGCCCTTCGACGAAATAGTCGTCGTCCCGATCGCTGCTGAGGCTGGTGAAGGGCATCACGGCGACTGATGCGGCGAATCGCGGCGGCGGTGCCTTCACATCCTGCAGTACCGCCCATGTCGCCACGACGACGATCAGCGCCAGCGTCAGCACGAGCCAGCGACCGTGTCCCCGGCGCCGATCCAGGGCCGGTCCGAAGGTTGGGGCGGGTGCGGCCGCGCTCCATGCCGATTCAGGGCCGGCCGATTCAGGGCCGGCCGATTGGGGAGCCGCCGACTTTCGCCGTGTGGCCTCGGCGGCTTCCGGCCGGCTCATCGGCGCTGCTGGTTGCGCTGGCGGATGCAGACCATCGGGCGGCGGCGCATCGATGCGGACCTCGTCCATCGCGGGTGCCGGCTCGGTTTCCGCCACAACCTCAAGTTGTCCGATGAAGCTGTAGCCCAGCGCATGCCGGGTCTGGATATAGCGTGGCTGCTGCGAGTCGTCATCCAGCGCGTGGCGCAATTGCGCGATCGCCCGGGTCAGGACCCCCGGTGTGACGTGCCGATGGCCCCAGACCTCGTCGAGCAGGTCGTCACGGCCCACCAGTTCACCGGGCCGCTGCAACAGTGCCAGCAGGACAGCGAAGGCTTTCGGCTCGACCGCTTGTGCCACGCCGGCCCGCAGAACGCTGTGCGCGGCCGGGTCGACCACGATGTCGTCAAAGCGATAGGGCGTTGCACCCCCCTTGCAGGCGCCCGATTCCGTCCGGTTCATCGGGAAACCTCACGGGATCACACAAACCTCGGCGTTCGCTCATACAAGCCTTGCATGTCCATCATGACCCAAAACATCGTACGGGGGAATCTGTATCTGCGCCGCATCCGGCGACGCGCCACCACATGAGGATCCGCCATGAATACGCAGATTGCCAACCTGAAACCGCTGTCGCCCGCGCTGCAGTCGCCCTTCTCGGCGGACTTGAGCCATCCGGCCCGACGCCACTTTGCCGGCAACGTCCTGGTGAGAATGGAGGCGCTGGCCCATTTCAACGAGCTGCTGGCACGATTGCAGCACTTCCCCCTCCACCGTGACCAGGTGGCCACGGCATCCCGTGCGCTGGCACAACCGGCGGATCAGCAACGGCCGCCCGCCGAGATCGAACAGCGCCTGCAACTGATCGATGCGGTCGGCCGGATGATCGCCGACGCAAGCTGGCAGACCGCCGGGCATGCGATTACGCCGGCACGGCTGGTGGTGGACTACACCCGCAGTGAGCGCCGGCTGATTCCATACGGTATCCCCCGGATCGGCCGACTCGACGATGCCATCCTGATGGACGCCGCCTGGCCACAGCTGGCCGACGAGGTGGATGGTTACCTCGACTTCTGCCGCCTGCGGGCGATCGAGGCCGCGCTGCGCGGCTGCGAGATCGCCGACTTCGCCTTCAGTCGCGACGATTGGCAACGGGCACGATGCGCCGAAGCCGGCCTGCATGCACGGGCCCGTCGAGCCGCCACGAACAGCTACCTGCCGGCACCGGCGCGGACGAACTTTCGTGTGTTCTGAGCCCGCGCTCCTGGGCATGAGGATGCGGCACGCACGGGTCCTGCCTTACCTGCGGGCGGCAAACCGGCTCACCCTGGCAGCCAATGCAACTCAAGCTGAACGGGATGATCACAAATCGCGGATCTTCGCGTGCCCTTGCCACCTCGATGCGTTAGGTTCGGGAGGACAGCAGCCGATTCACATTCACCCTGCAGGCGCCTTGCTGTCACAGGCGCCTGCATGCACCCCAGGAGACTGAGATGAACACGAGGATCACCCGCATGGCTGTATTGACAGCAGGCCTGATGGCAGTGGGCCTGGCCGGCTGCTCGCAGTACGTCAAGCAGTCCGACTTCAACGCCGCCATCCAGCAGCTGCAACAGACACAGCACGATCAACAGCAGCAGATCGATGCGATCAAGCAGCAGATGCAGTCCCAGTTCTCCAGGTACGACGCCCAGATCACCAGCATGCAGGGCCGCGTCAGAATCGACACCGTGGCGCACTTCGCCTTCGACAGCGCCACCTTGAGCGATCAGGACAAGCCGGCGCTGCAGGATTTCGCCTCCACCATCAGCAAATACCACCCCAACGTGCTGATCACGGTGGAAGGCTTCGCCGATCCGGCCGGTTCGCGTGCCTACAACAAGAAGCTCGGCATGGCGCGCGCCAATGCGGTGCGTGACTTCCTGATCAGCAGCGGTATGGCGCAAGACCAGGTGCGCGCCGTCAGCTACGGTGAAGACGTCAATCGCCAGGTCGTCGAGGGTGCCACCCATGATCACGGCGCCGACAACCGCCGTGTCTCGCTGACCGTGGATGCCGTCGGCGCCGGTGCGACGGCGACCACATCATCCTGAGCTGACCGACCGCAGCCGAGCGGCGCACTGCAGCGAATCCTGCGCCGCTCGGCTATCGGGCCAGCGCGATGCCCGTCACCGCCCGAGGACTTCCCCTGCGTCCGCGCAAGGTGTAGAAACGACAGCGAAGCCCTGCCGATCCGACCGTCCCATGAACGACTCGCCCCTGCTGATCCGCCTGGCCGACGACGACGACGACGACAGTTTCATCCTCTCGCTGGTGCCTCGCTTCACCGATTTCCCGCTGCCGCCGTGGCGCCACCGGCATGAATGCATCGAGGGCATTCGTCGGGATCTGCTGAAGCATCTCGATGACCAGTCGGCAAACAGCTTCCTGTTCGTGGCCGAGAACAGCGAGGGTGAGCGCGTCGGCTTCATCCATCTACAACGCATCGCGGACGTCTTCAACGGCCGCAGCAATTGTCATGTTTCCGACCTGGCGGTGGCCCCGCAACATCAAGGCAATGGCGTAGGCAAGGCCTTGCTGGCCCATGCCGAACACTGGGCGCGCGAGCATCAATGCCAGTTGGTGACGCTGGCGGTGTTCCCCGGCAACGAGCGCGCCCGGGCGCTGTACGAGGCCAACGGCTACGCGGCGGATCTGCTCAGGCTGGCAAAGCCGGTGCGGTGAGTGGATGACGGACAGGCCACCCGAGGGCGGCCTGTCCCACATGCGTCCGGGCCGGACAACGGGTCAATTGGTGGTGGCCGAGGCCGCCGCCTCGACCCGCTCGCGCGCATCCAGCCGCTGCGCCAGGCGATCGATGTTGTTCAAGGACAGCAGGTGGGCATACGCCCAGGCCAGCACGCCTTCGCGCATCAGCTCGTGGATGACCTTCTCGTCCAGCGCGCGCATCTTTTCCTCGTTGACCATGAACAGGCCATTGAGCACGATCCCCGGGCCCGACTCGTCATTGCCCTTGCGCAACTGCACGTTGCGCGGCTCCAGCAGGTCATGCTTGACCAGTTGCTGCATGAACGACTTGGTGCGTTCGATGTTCTGCTGGAATTCGGACAGGAAACCCACCGCGTTGGTGAGCAATTCCGTATCGGTACCGTCTTCGTTGAACAGGCGCTCGCCATCGGCCGCGTTGAAACCTTCGAAACTTTCGTCGAGAAACACCGTGAAGTCGCCGCCTTCCTGCCCGGGCGGCTTGTCGCCCAACACGAACGGATAGCGGCGCACGAATGCCGGGATATAGGTGTTCGGCGCCCATTGCCCGGACTCATCGATGTACAGGTTCTCGTTCTGGCGCAGGCCAAGCAGGGCAATCGGGCCGGCATTGGCGGCGTCGGTGCCGGCAAACACGATCATCAGGTCGCGTGCGGCCCGGCCGAACTCCGCACCGGTCAGCGGCACCGAATGGGTGTTCATCGCAAACTTCATGCTGGGCACGCTTTTCAGCCGAAGATCCTTGTGTTCGGTTCGATTGAGCGGCACCGGGTGCTCGTAGAAAATGACTTCAGCCACGTTGATCCACCTCTGTCCCCCCGCCGTGCCGGGTCGCCACGGCAGCGCCCCTGTCAAACCCGGCGTCGGGCCTTTTCAAGGCTCAAGATGATATCAGCGCGCGCCGGCCCCTGCGAATCTCCTGCCCCGGGTCGCATCCGCCCGGCATGCGGACCGACGTGGAATTGTTCTATGCTGCAGGTGAACAGGCTCCCGGGAGCCTGGAAGTTCCGTCGAAGCCCTGGCTGAAGGACACCCCGCATGCTGATGGATGCGCCAAAACCTGCCGACCTCCACGCGACCCGCGTCTTGTCGCTGGATGCGGGTGGCCGCATCCTGGACTGGATCAGCTGGCAGGACGCGGTCTGCCTGTATGTCCGCGATGCGGTGGCATGGACCCTGGGCGATCCCTGCCTCACCGTGCACGGCGGCCACAATCGGCTGCTCGGCGTACAGAGCACGCTGCAACTGCATCCGATCATCGCCAGCACCGGCCACTGCCGCCAGCACGCGATCGATCCGGCCCCCGCGCTGACCAATACCGCGCTGTTCGCCCGCGACCGGCACATCTGCATGTACTGCGGCGAGCGCTTCACCCGCATGGAGCTGACCCGCGATCACGTGTTGCCGATTTCCCGCCACGGCAAGGATGAATGGGAGAACGTGGTCAGCGCGTGCCTCGCCTGCAACCTGAAGAAAAGCAACCGCACCCCGCAGCAGGCCGACATGCCGTTGCTCGCGGTGCCATACCGGCCAAGCTGGGTGGAGCACCTGATCCTGTCCAACCGCAACATCCTGGCCGACCAGATGGAGTTCCTGGTCAGCCGTCTGCCACGCGACCGGCGCCCGATGGCCGCCTGATCCAGCGACTCCCGCCGCTCACGCCGAGCCGCTGTCGGCGTCCATCCCGTCGTCGTCGTTGTGCAGGTCACGGGCATCGCGCTCGATCGTATCGATGGTGCTGCGGGCACTTTTGGCCAGCGCGTAATAATGCCTGCGGATCCTGTCCAGAACTTCGTCGTCGAGTTCTTCCAGGTTCAACAGGGCATTGTGGGCCTTGCTGGTGCGGATCAGCTCGTCCAGCTTGATCTGCAGTGCTCCGGTGTCGCGGTTCTGGCTGTTCTGGATCAGGAACACCATCAGGAACGTGATGATCGTGGTGGAAGTGTTGATGACCAGCTGCCAGGTGTCGCCATAATGGAACATCGGCCCGGTCGCCCCCCACACGAGGACCAGCGTCACAGCCAGGATGAACGCCAGCGGCTTGCCCGCCTGGCGCGAGGTATTTTCAGCAAAGCGGCGGAACAGTTTGCGCATCGACATGGCGGTATCCCGAAGTTGAACGGCCTGCACAGCCTCATCGCGGCCGCGTGTGTGCGACGTGGACGGGCCGCCCGCCAGCGCCCTTGCACAACCATGCCCTTGCCCTGCCCCGCCGCTGGGCCAACAATACGCGGATGAACGACCTCTCCCACTACCCCCACCTGGCGCCAATCGAGACACCGACCGACCTGCGTCGTGTGCCCGACGCCGAGCTTCCCGCCGTGGCCGACGAGCTGCGCCAGTACCTGATCGAGGCGGTGGCCAGCTCCGGCGGCCACTTCGGCGCGGGCCTGGGCGTGGTGGAGCTGACGGTCGCCCTGCATCACGAGTTCGACACCCCGCACGACCGCCTGGTCTGGGACGTGGGCCATCAGTGCTACCCGCACAAGATCCTCACCGGCCGCCGCGCACGCATCACCACGATCAAGCAGAAGGATGGCCTGGCCCCGTTCCCGCGCCGTGAGGAGAGCGAATACGACACCTTCGGCGTCGGCCACTCCTCCACCTCGATCTCGGCCGCGCTGGGCATGGCGATCGCGGCGCAGCGTCAGGGCGACAAGCGCAAGGTGGTGGCGGTCATCGGCGATGGCGCGATTACCGCCGGCATGGCATTCGAGGCGCTCAACCATGCCGGCGACGTCGAGCCGGACATGCTGGTGGTGTTCAACGACAACGGCATGTCGATCAGCGAGAACGTCGGCGCGCTGACCAAGATGATGGCCCGGGCGATGG